>OJCW01000621.1_pt1 | contig 10536 bp, 10 predicted proteins | sample 1592461 | NCBI WGS metagenome assembly OJCW01 (sample SAMN05416884, study PRJEB24817) | seawater metagenome | isolation source: Sea water | place: Canada:Atlantic | collected 2013-11 | reverse complement strand
ATCTACACAGAGTAGATCGTCGGCAGCGTCAGATGTGTATAAGAGACAGCCTCCTAACTGCTGTGATTGAGGAAAACTTTTTTCTGGCAAATGCCAATAAATTGCCCACCACGCTATCATAGCGATACCCAAAGAAAAGTAGAAAACAAACTGCCAAGAAAAATAGATATTCAAGTAACCGGTAAGTGATGGTACACAGGCTTGTAAAGTGGCAATACCTAGAGCAATATAACTTAACTTAGCAGCAGCTTTGCTCGGACTATTTTGTTCTAAAATAATGCTACGGGTTAGTAGCAGACTAAAACCTCCGCCTATAGCTTGTAACACCCTAGCAATTAATAACCAATATACATCGTTAACTAAAATACCAATAACACTACCCACAATATAAATAGACACGCCCCATAACAGTACTTTCTTTTGTCCAAACAACTCCACAAATAAACCACAGGAGAGTTGCCCAAACGCAAAAAACATTAAAAATAAAGTCATGCCTAATTGAATTACTTCTGCCGAAGTCGACAGCGAAACCTTTAACGCAGGCATTATTGGTGCGTATACATTTAATGCAATAGGCGCAAGGAAAGCCATTGCTAATAACACTAGCTTAGGAGTTTTCATAAGTTGGAGTTCATGTTGTACAATTAAAGACGACTTTTAAGGCGAAAATCACTTGGCGTTTGTTGATACCATCGCTTAAATGCTCGATTAAAATGACTAGGTTCAGAAAACCCCAGTGAATATGCAATCTCATTAACACTCTTATCTGAAGATTGTAAATATTGCTTCGCAATACTCTGTCTAACGTTATTTAACACTTGCGTATAGCTAGTATTTGACTGCGTTAGTTTATATTATAAGCTACGTGTAGTTACTCTAAGGGCTTGAGCTACATCATCTATACCAACAATACCTAAGGGCATTAATTCAATAAGCTTTGCTTCTAATGCTTTTATCGTATTTTGTAATTGATATTGCTGAATATATTGAGTTACTAATTTATCATTCTCGGTCGCTAACGCGATATCTCCCGTCGGTAACATCTTATTGAGCAGTGCTAGATTGAAAAGAATATGATTATCCGAACAACCAAAAGTTACCGGGCAATTAAACGCTTTTAGCCAAGGTTCTATTGCATTAGGTGCTGATCTTTCTAAAGACACGCAAACAGGAGAGAAAGGCGCATGTTGCATATCTGTTAATATTTTAACAACCGCAGCCAAAAAATAATCAACCCCTTGTTCAGATACTAATGCGCCATCTTCACCATGATGTACCGACAAGCCAAAAGTTGCGAACTTTTCATCAGACGTAAATGTTAAACTACAGCCGTCATTTAATAAGGCATCAAAAGTCACCATGCGATTAAGTGCATCATAAAAAGTAGCACTAGCCCACATCGAAAACCCTACGGCATGAAAAGTAATTGGATTAACAAATTTCGCAACGTGCAAACCAATGTCTTCTCGTTGTGTCTCTTTAAGTGCTAATGACCAAAAGTATCGTGTTTGTACCGAGGAATAGCGAACATCACTACTATAGTCTAGGGATAAATCTACGCCTGATTTTTTTAATAATTCATCGCCATCAATACCAATAGCATCAAGTGCATGACTCGCAGCAACGGCCCACCCTTTAACCACTGAAGAGTTTATGGTTATGGTCATAGTAATTGAACTATGTGAAGCACCCGATAACGGGTTAATTTCAAGGTAAACATTATTGGCATACTTAACGCTTTATTAAAATATGACTATTTTATTCCACTAAATGAGGTGATTTGAGTATAAGTAATATACTAATTATTGAAGGTTGTATAACTAGTATATTATCTTATTAATGAGCCGATTAATTAATAGGGTAAATAATTAATTGGTGATGGTTCTTTCTTTGCTATCGCCCTTTAATAACCTGCGGTTAATTCGCTGGTATCATCATCACGACAAAATTGTCGAGCAAGGTTACGAACAGAAGTTGCCAATAAGCTGGCATCAACACCAACACCAACAAAACTTGCACCTTTAGCGGCATAACCTTCAGCTAGCGCTTTATCAACAGCCAATACACCTGCCGCCTTACCCGCTTTAACAATAGTCTCAATACCCTTTTCTACAGCAGCTACCACTTCTGGATGCCCAGGGTTACCTACATAGCCCATAGAGGCAGATAAATCAGATGGTCCGATAAATACACCATGAACTCCGTCAATCGCAACGATTTCATCCAAGTTATCAATCGCCTCTTTAGTTTCAGCTTGTACAATTAAGCAAATTTCGTCATTTGCTTTTTGTAAATAACCTTCAACGCCATTCCAATGAGCTGCTCGCGCCATAGATGTTCCTAAGCCACGAATACCTTGCGGTGGATAAAGTGAATCTTGCACTAATTGACGTGCTTGTTCAGCTGTATTAACCATCGGAATAAGTAAAGTCTGCACACCAATATCAAGTAACTGTTTAATTAATGCTGTAGTACCTTCTGGTGGCCTAACAAGCGCTGGCACACCATAAGGGGCTACAGCTTGTAGGTGACTTTGAACGCCACGTAAATCATAAGGTGCGTGTTCTGCATCAATTAACAACCAGTCAAAACCCGCACCAGCACCAATTTCAGCACAAATAGTATCTGGCAAGCCCATCCATAATCCAAACTGAGTTTTGTTAGCGCTAAGCGCTTCTTTGAATTTGTTTTTTGGCAATTTCATAATAATTAGCTCTTAAATAAACCGACAAGAAATAGTGCCTAACGGACCATAATCAGCGTTAATAGTATCACCGGCCTTCACTGCTACAGGTGCAGTAAAAGAGCCTGATAAGATAATTTGGCCTGGCTCTAGTGCTATGCCATGAGGAGCAAAGCGTTTTGCTACCCAACAAATACCGTTAGCAGGATGATTAAGTACTGCTGCCGCTAGGCCCGTTTCTTCAATGGTACCATTGATATTTAAAATACCACCACACCAACGTAAATCCATATCAAGAGGCTTGATTGGACGACCCCCCATGATAATGGCAGCATTACCGGCATTATCAGCAACAGTATCAAATACCTTACGCGTATACCCTGTTTCTGGATCTTTACGATGAGTTCTAGCGTCAATAAGCTCCAGAGCAGGTACAACATAATCAGTCGCATTTAGCACATCAAAAATGGTAACGTTCTCACCTTCTAAGCGATCTTTTAGAACAAAGGCTAGCTCAACTTCAATGCGAGGATCACAAAACTTTGATACTTCAATTTGAGCACCGTCTTCAAAAACCATGCTATCTAACAGCACACCAAAATCAGGTTCATTAATGTTCAACGCTTTTTGCATTGCTCGCGAGGTATAACCAATTTTATAGCCAACAACTTTTTGACCTTGTTCTATCTTTTTATCTACCCAACGCTTTTGAATGGCATAACCATCTTCAAGCGTCATTTCTGGATGTTTAATTGATAATGGTGAGCCAGGTTTACTGTTAACTTCTGCTTCTAAATGGTCAATTGCTGCTTGTTCAATAATCTCTTTACTGAGCATGTTAAAAAATCCTCTAAAATACTTTAACGTTACTTCGCAAGATAATCACGAAGGTTGTTTTGATTAAATTTATGGGCCGGTAGTTCAGTTAATTCGAAAGAAATAGCTAAACCCTGACTATCATAGATAACCGATAAGTGCTCAGATAGTACACCAAATAAAACTTTAGCGGCTCTTGCTTTATCATCTTCGCTTCGGCCTGAACCAATACGAACATTTAAATGGACAAAGCCAAAGTCTGCGCTGCCATCAGCGACTCGAAAGTGCTCACATTTATGCGCGCGACAACGAATACCAGCTAATGGAAAAATGCCTGTACCAACAGCTTCCTCAATTAATTGTGCAAATAAAGCATCTAAGTCAAGTGACTTGCCAGCTAGATTTTCAGAATACTCAAGAATAAAATGTGCCATGTTAAGAAACCTCTATCTTATTCTACCGGGAAAATAGCATTGATCTGACCTGTACCAGAACTACCAAAATAAGGCGTAACCACTTCTACTTTACCTTTATATTCATCCCAACCTAACGCGCCTAGTAACATCGCAGTGTCATGCATAAAACCTTCGCCATGACATTTCAGTGCATATTCAGGTAGCATTTCAGTAAATTCTTTCCACTCACCTTGTTGCCACATTTCAACAACACGGTGATCCATATTTTCTAATAACGGCGACCATACTTTATGTAAGTATTGATCAGACACGCCATTTTGAGCAAAACGATGTGATAAAGAACCTGAAGCAAAAATGGCTACCGTGCCATCATACTCTTCTTCAATAGCTTTTCTTAGTGCTGCACCAAGTTTCGCGCTTTCATCTAAATCATGTACTTGACACATTGCAGAAATAGAAACAACTTTAAAGTGCTTGTCTTCATTCATGTAACGCATTGGCACTAACGTACCGTACTCAATCGCTAAAGTAGTGTCTGAATGTGCTCTTACAGGAACACCTGACTCATTGGCAACTTTAGCAATGATATCGCCTAACTCAACGTTACCATCGTAACTGTAAGGCATATTTTTAATAAAATGTGGTAATTCATTACTGGTATATACACCTTCAAATTTTTCCGGGTTATTAATATGATAACCCGAGTTCACTAACCAGTGAGTATCAAAGACAACAATGGTGTCTACACCTAGCTCACGACAACGTCGAGAGATTTCTTTATGACCATTAATCGCTGGTTCACGACAACCTTTATGTTCACCGTCAAGCTCTGATAAATACATTGATGGTACATGTGTTATTTTGGCAGCTAATGCAAGTTTACCCATAATTCAACTCCTTCCACTAATTAAAATTTAAGATGCACCTAAAACTGGAACCTTGTGGGTACCATGTGCAATACAAACGTTTTTAGTTTCCATGTAAAAATCGAAACTCCAATCACCACCATCACGACCGATACCTGATGATTTAACACCACCAAATGGTGAAGGTAGGTTACGGTTGTTTTCTGAGTTAACCCAAAGCATACCTGATTCAACATGCTTAGCCATACGCATTGCACGGCCAGTGTTTTCAGTCCAGATATAACCCGATAAACCATAATCAGTGTCATTCGCGATAGCGATAGCTTCTTCTTCAGTATCAAAACCAATGGTCGTTAACACCGGACCAAAAATCTCTTCTTGGGCGATACGCATGGTAGAGTCTGCATCAGTAAATAGTGTTGGTGAAACATAACAACCATTACCAAGATCTTTACGGTGAATACCGCCAACTTTTGTAGTTGCACCATCTTCCTGTGCGATAGTCATATAACTCATTACTTTATTAAAATGCTCTTGGTGAGCTAATGGACCTACTTCTGTATTAGGATCTAGTGGATGCCCTACTTTCAAGTTAGCCACTCGTTTTTGTAATGCAGCTAAGAACTTATCTTTAAGGCCATTTTGTATTAACAAACGGCTTGATGAAGTACAACGTTGTCCATTAAGGCTATAAATCATAAATACAACAGCATCTAATGCACGTTCAAAGTTTGCATCATCAAAAACGATAACAGGGTTTTTGCCACCTAATTCAAAATGTACACGTTTCAATGTAGCAGCACCTTGACTCATAATACGACGACCTGTCGCAGAATCACCAACCAAAGCTACTGCTTTAATTGCAGGGTGTTCAGTCAAGCGCTTACCTACTGTTGCACCGTAGCCATTTACTGTATTCCATACGCCATCAGGGATACCAGCATCTTTTGCGATTTCAGCCATAAGCATCGCACTCAATGGTGTTTTCTCAGCAGGTTTGTGAACGATAGTACAACCGGCAGCTAACGCAGGAGCTATTTTCCATGTTGCCAACATAAATGGCGTGTTCCATGGCGTTATGATGCCAACAGGACCAATAGGTGAGCGTACAGTAAAGTTAGTGTGATCATCTTGGTGAAGTGACAAACCATTAGCAGCTTCAGGCGCTTTATCAGCAAAAAATCTGAAGTTTGCTGCACCACGTATTGCTGCCTGTTTCATAAAACGAATAGGTTGACCACAATCCATCGATTCAACTAAAGCAATCTCATCAGCACGTTCAACTATTTTGTCAGCGAAGTGATGTAAAATTCTTTTACGTTCTGCACCTGAGATATCACGCCATGCTGGAAATGCATTTTCTGCAGCTTCACATGCTTTATCCATATCAGTCTCAGTACCTTCTGAAACTTCACCTATAGAGGTATTATCTACAGGCGTTAAGTTGGTAAAAGTTTTCTCATTAGTGTAAAACTCACCGCCAATGAATTGCCCTAAAGGTGCATCTTTAAATCGTGTTAAATATTGCTCTGCTCTACTAAGGTTTTGTTTGAATTCAGACATTAGCCGCTCCAAGTTATCTTGTTGTTGATGGTTGCTTTTAATTCGTGTCTATTAAATTAAAAACATAATATTTGATTAACATGTTAAATAATAAACACCATAAATGTCAAGCATCAATGTCAAAAACCCTATTAAAAGGCAAATAATGTGAAAAAAGGCCTACTATATGTTGTGGTGATTTACTTAACATGTTATATATATAACCACGATACAATTTTAACTATTTAGGATATATTAAATGCGCTTTTTAACGTTTAATCATGCAGGAAAAGAATCTTGGGGTGTTATCACTGACGACGGAGTTATCGATTTAGGTAACTTAATTGGTGGTAGCCTATTAGAAGTACTTCAAAACGATAGACTTGATGCGATGAAAAAGCTCGCTGGTGGTCTTGAAGTAGATTATAAAGCAGAAGATGTAGAATACTTACCACCTATAAGCAACCCAGGAAAAATTGCTTGTGTCGGTGTTAACTATGCAAACCGAAATGCTGAATATAAAGATGGCTCTGAAGCACCTAAGTTCCCAAGCCTATTTATACGTACTCCTGATTCATTTACCGGTCATGATTTACCCCTTATTCGACCGCCTGAATCTCATAAGTTAGATTATGAGGGTGAGATTGTGATTATCATTGGTAAAGAAGGTCGTCGTATCGCAGAAGAAGATGCTTATGATCATATCGCTGGTCTAACAATTATGAACGAAGGTACACTTCGTGATTGGGTACGTCATGCTAAGTTTAACGTAACTCAAGGTAAAAACTTCATCCACTCTGGCTCTATCGGACCTTGGATGGTAACAGCGGATGAGTTCACTTCTGAGCAATTCGAAAACATGCGTGTAACTACTACTGTTAACGGTGAAATTAGACAAGACGATACAACTGCTAGTATGATGTTCCCTTTTAAATATATCATTAGCTACTTTTCTAAATTTTTCCACTTAAAACCAGGCGATGTTATTGCAACAGGAACACCTAATGGTGCAGGTGCTCGTTTTGAGCCACCACGTTATTTAGCCCCTGGTGATGTTGTTGAGATTGAAGTGGAAGGTGTAGGTACTTTAGTTAATGGAGTAAAAGACGAAGAACTATAAACATGACAAAAACACTCCGAAGTTTCGAACGTTCACTGCCAATGACCTTGCTACAAGCAAGGGAGGCAGTGATGAAGAAGTTTATTCCTTCACTCAAGGCACATGATTTAACATCACAACAGTGGCGTGTCATTCGAGCTTTGGAGCATGAAAGCGGGCTTGACATGAGTACATTGGCACAACGTTGCCACCTACTTATGCCAAGCCTTTCTCGTATTATTAATCACCTAGATAAAAGAGAACTGATCGCACGACGACTTGTTGATAGTGATCAACGCCGCTCAAAAATAGTATTAACTCAACAAGGTATGTCATTATTTGAAAAAGTAGCGCCAAAATCTGTTGAACGATATGTTGCTATAGAAGAAAAGTATGGCGTAAGAAAGTTAGAGCTACTTTACGAATTATTAGACGATCTAATAGACACTTTAGAAGAAGATGACTCATAAACCATCGAGTCAAGAGTATACTGTTAACGTAATGCCATTTTATCTATGTGCTCAGTAATTAACTGAGCATCTAGCTAAACAGATCCCTCTACTATCTGAAACATCAGCTCTGCACTAACTTTTTCTCTAGAATCCTATCATCCTTCCTAATTAATGCCACCGATAAGGCACCACTAATCATTACAGATTAGTCATATAATATTCTTTACCTCCTCATAAATAAAGCCTAAAAATTATCGCTACACTATTTATTAATAAAAAATATTATTAACATAACTTTAAAATATAAATAGTGAAATATATATTTAAACGGGTAATAAACTTTGTATAGAATAGTGAATATTAATACTTTACATCAACCAGTTAGTCAGGCTGTTTTGCTAGAGAAATCACATAATGGAATTATTACTGCGATCTAGTGTTTAATAAAAAGTAAAATGGAAGACTTGAAGTTCAATGGTATGAGCGTTTTATCTCGAACGAGGTATTTATGCGGTATTGATAGATGCAGGCATATTAACTTCTATGCCTGCACTATTTATTTAATTCTTAACGTTGTAAACCGCCCATACAAATATATTTAATTTCAAGGAAGTCATCTAGTCCGTACTTAGAGCCTTCTCTGCCCTGCCCAGACTCTTTAACACCACCAAACGGAATAACTTCAGAGCTAATAGCTGTTTCATTTACACCAACCATGCCATATTCAAGTGCTTCTGATACTCTCCACGAACGTCCCATGTGTTCTGTATAAAAATATGCCGCTAAGCCAAATTCGGTATCATTTGCCATCGATATAGCTTCTTGCTCGGTAGTAAATTTAAATACTGGGGCAACAGGACCAAAAATTTCTTCTTGGAAAACTTGCATGCTATCAGTCACATTAGTCAGTACTGTTGGTTGATAGAAACATTCACCCTCTTTACCGAAATCACCACCTGTTTTAACAATGGCTCCCTCAGCTACGGCATTCTGAACTTTCGAATGAATATCAGTCGCTGCTTTTTGATTGATCACTGGGCCATGACTTGTATTATCATCCATTCCGTTGCCAATATTGAATTTATTTACTGCTGCAGTAAATTTTTCAACAAAAGCATCGTATATTCCTTCTTGAACAATAAGTCTATTTGCGCAAATACAGGTTTGACCGGAGTTGCGATATTTTGCTACCAGTGCGCCAGAGACCGCCAAATCAATATCTGCATCATCAAAAACAATTACCGGTGCATTACCTCCTAGCTCCATCGAAGTACGCTTGACCGTATCAGCACATTGTTTCATCAACAACTTACCTATCTGTGTAGAGCCTGTAAAAGTCACTTTTTTAACAATTGGATTAGAAGTCATTTCACCACCAACGGTTACCGCGTCACTTGTAGGTAAAATACTAAACAAGCCAGCAGGAATACCTGCGCGATCAGCTAACTCAACCAACGCTAAGGCTGATAATGGAGTTTCTGCTGCAGGTTTTAATACGATGGCACAACCCGCCGCAAGTGCAGGAGCCACTTTTCGCGTTATCATCGCATTAGGAAAGTTCCATGGCGTAATTGCGGCAACAACACCAATTGGTTGCTTAATAGCAATACTGCGTCGATCGCTAGTTGCAGGAATTATATCGCCATACACACGCTTACCTTCTTCAGCAAACCACTTAATAAAAGAAGCGCCATAACCTATTTCTCCACGAGACTCGAACAAAGGTTTCCCTTGCTCAGCCGTCATTATTAAAGCTAGATCTTCCGCATTTTCAATAACTAAATTGTACCAACGCTCTAAAATATCACTGCGAGTTTTAGCTGGAAGTGCTCGCCAGTCAACCATTGCTGTTTGCGCATCGTTAATGGCACTTTGAGTTTCATTTAGCCCAACGCTAGCTACTTCAGCTAATAATTCATTTGTTGCAGGATTATAGACTGAAAATGTTTCACCTTTAACGCCATCGACCCACTGGCCATTAATAAAAGCCTGAGTTTTAAAAAGGCTGGGATCTTTAAGTTGTATTGTCATATATTCCTCTATATTTATTAGGATAATTTACTATTGAAATGAATCTACAATATTGTATTTATTATCAGAGTAACCGTGTTTAGTTCGCTTATTTTTCGCTGTAATTATCTGTCAGCGATCATAATATGTTTAACTATAGCATAATATAGTTAACGCGTTAAGTTAATTATTGGTGTTCATATTCAATTAAAATTTTGATGGATTTAAACTAAAGCAAACATTATTCAAAAGGCTACACTCATGATTTTTAGCTTATTACAACGTGCTGTTCAGCTGTTTGCTCAAATGTTTGTTGATAAGTTAAGTGGCCACTTTTTTATATTAATTTTTATAATAAATATGTAATAGGTTTTGATGAAAGCTGTTTAGATGATCTGAGAAAAGCAATAGAAATTATTGGTGCATTACTTTTAAAACACTTTCAAAGTGAAAGAAAACAAAGAGGAGTTGTAAAGTCATTATTAGTATCGGGGTTATCTGAAAGAGAAGCACAAGCTTGTGACATGATGTTAAAAGATCATACAGCTATATCAATTAGTGTAACGCTAAAGGTATCTGAATCAACCATTGTAACTTATATAAAAAGAGCCTTTGCAAAGCTTAATATAAAAAGAGCCTTTGCAAAGCTTAA
>OJCW01000619.1_pt1 | contig 10602 bp, 8 predicted proteins | sample 1592461 | NCBI WGS metagenome assembly OJCW01 (sample SAMN05416884, study PRJEB24817) | seawater metagenome | isolation source: Sea water | place: Canada:Atlantic | collected 2013-11 | reverse complement strand
ACGAGATTCCTCTACGTCTCGTGGGCTCGGAGATGTGTATAAGAGACAGCAACTTTACCTTCTTCTTCTACTGTACATATTTCACCATCATCAATACCATTCACATCAATAAATTCAAGGCTAATAGCACGAACTACATCTTCTGTCTCACCACCTATCAATACACCTTTAGCATCACGCTGGTCAACTTTTATTACTGCAGTAGCAGAAATGATACCAGCGTCAGTGATTCCACGGGCTTCAATAATATTGGTTGTTAAGCGATCTGAACATGGGATCATATCATTCAGGTTACTAAATACATCACTATTCATATCATAGACAAAAGCCGCTGTTCTTCGCGGGTTTTGAACACTGTCATTATGTGTTTCAACTTCTCCCTCACCAACAATTAGCCCTGAATTATTTATTGCGCGAGCAGTGCTGTCTGAGTCTGCAAAGAAATCATCAGGGTATACCAGTGCTATTTCTTCTTTGGCTACCGTTGTATCAACCCAAAAAAACTTTTGTACTGCTTGGCCATTTATCACTTTAGCGATATGTCCAACGGCAATACCTGCATCATTTATATCATAAGCTCGAGAACTACCTTTATTAGAATGATCACCTGTTAGATCAATAACCTCATCATCTTTATAAACAACGGCATAATGATATAGACTACTTTGGCCTGCCGATGGGTTTGTTACTGTTTCATCATTCCAACCATCAGCATAACCAACCGCGTCACCATTGGCATTTACCGCTAAAGCATAGCTTGAATGTGGACGTTCATCATCTGGATGCGGTTCAACTAACAAGCCTAATTGTTCAACAACAGGGTTACCACCTGGGTCTAATGTCGCTTTGATTGCCATGGTGTGGTACACGGGTAGGCTTGACAGCAGTTGGGTTCGCGCGATGCACGCTTCATAAGTCATCTGATCTGGAACAATATCCGTATCGGCACACCCTCCTGAAGTATCTTCAATGTTATCGATATAATCTTGGCTTACTTTATAGCTACTAAAGCCAACAGCTATAGCCGATTCGTTAACATCTAAAATGCCTGATTCGCCGCCAAGGTATCCCATTTCCAAAGGCACTATTTGATGTGTTTGTGTACCCATGTCATAAGAGTAAAAGCCTCTATTACCATGGTCTCTAAGCCAAAAAACATGATCTTCGTCATCTGAATCGGTAAAGGCATTTCCAGGTAAATAAGGCGCTGTCGCCGTACCATATGAAACGCCAGCGTTGGTAATGCCACTAATAATATCAATGGTTGAACGAGTTAACACTGTTGTCGTGTCAAATGTTTCGTCCCATAAATTATAGTTTTCTGTAACACCGCCAATATTTGTCAGCGCAACAGTGTCACCAACTTTTTGATACTCGATATTACTCTGCTTAGTAAATCGTAACCAACGAACAACCCAAGCTAAATCATTTGCCGTTGGGTTTCCCAGTTTTAATGAATCAAAATCTTCAATGTCATTCAATGCATACACGTTTTCAAAATTAATAAAGGCATAACGTTCTATTTCATCAAAATCATCTTCATCTAGGTATTTTTCACCTGAATTACTTTCAAATTGCACAGGAAAGTTAAAAAGGTTGGTACCTGATAATGCCATATCACCAGAAATATTTTGCTTCTGAGCATAGGTATACTTTAACTCGCTAGTTCTATCTTTATCTATTATTTGATAAGTAGCAGCATTTACATTATGAATAAAACCTATGCTTAGCGCACTACTAACGCTTAAAGCGATTATATTTTTTACTATTTTGCCCATTTGACTACTTAACTCTTTTTTATTTATTGTCGGAGAAAATTTCAACTCTCATTCATTAAAGCTCATCTAGCTCTTGCCATCTAGTATACACAAGCTCGAGTTTTGACTCGTTTTCGCTGAGCTGGTTCAATATATTTTTAGTATATTGTTCATCTTTGCTAAAAAAGTCGCTTTGGTTAACTTCCTCTTGTAGCTCTTCAATCTTATTTTCTAGGTTATCAATTACTTCAGGCAATTCAGCTAGCTCTTTACTTTCTTTAAAAGACAGCTTTTTTTTACCTGTATTAGTTGGCGCTTTATTTGCTGGCTCAGCTTTAGCTTTCTGCGTTACTTTTTTCTGCTCTGCTGAAACTTGTTGCTGGCGTTGTTCTTCTTTTAAGACTAAATAACTATCAACATCGTCATAACCACCAACGATTTGATTAATACGTCCTGTGCCATCAAAGTAAAGACAAGTATTTACACAATTGTTAACAAAATCACGATCATGGCTGACTAAAATAACCGTTCCTGAGTAATTTGCAACTACTTCTTCAAGTAGCTCTAGAGTTTCTATATCTAAATCATTTGTTGGTTCATCGAGAATCAGTAAATTACTTGGGCGTAAAAATAATCGTGCCAATAATAAGCGATTCTTTTCACCACCTGATAAGGCTTTTACCGGTGTACGTGCGCGTTTAGGGCTAAAGAGAAAATCTTGTAAATACCCTAATACATGGCGAGATCTACCATTCACCATCACTTCTTGTTTACCCTCACCTACAATTTCTTGCACAGTTTGGTTTAAATCCAGTGCTTCCCTATGTTGATCAAAATAGGCTACTTCAAGGTTCACCCCTGAGCGCATTTCACCGCTAGTCTGTTTAAGCTTTTCCATAATAAGCTTAATTAAGGTTGATTTACCGGTACCATTAGCGCCAATCAATGCCAAGCGATCATTACGTGAAATTAATAAGTTCAGCTTATCTATAACCACTTTATCTTCGAATGCAACGGTAACATCTTTCGCTTCAAACACTAATTTACCAGAGCGATCACCCTGAGTAATATTCATCGTACTTTGGTTTCTTACTTCTCGGCGAGCTGTACGTTCTAAACGTAATTTTTCAAGCGATCTTACTCTGCCCTCATTACGGGTACGGCGCGCCTTTATACCTTGTCGAATCCAAACTTCTTCTTCTGCTAGACGTTTATCAAATAAGGCGTTTTGCTGCTCTTCAACTTGTAAGTCATGTTGCTTTTGCTCTATGTATAAATCATAGTCACCGGGATAACTTTTTAGTTGGCCGCGATCAAGATCTAAAATGCGAGTTGATAAACCACGAATAAACGCCCTATCATGGCTAATAAAAATAATAGTACCAGCAAAGTCTTTTAAGAATTTTTCTAACCATAAAACACTGGCAATATCTAAATGGTTGGTCGGCTCATCTAGTAATAAAATATCAGGATTAGTCACCAGTGCTTTTGCCAATGCTACTTTACGTAACCAACCACCTGACAAATCTGAAATTTTCGCATCACCATCTAACGACAGTGTACTCATAACTTGCTCAATACGTTGTTCATCTTGCCAAGCATTCGCTTGTTCTAACTCATCTTGCACTTTAGCTAATTTATTGAGATTTCTATCACTCGGATCTTCACCTATAATGTGAATTAAAGCATGATAACGGGTAATAAGATCAGCATTTTCTTTCACGCCTTGGGCAACATAATCAAATACGTTAACATCAGAAGATTCTGGCGGATCTTGCTCAAGCATCGCCATTAACATCGTGCTAGATTTTAATATTTGTCCATCATCTAAGTTTTGAACGTCCATTAACACTTTCATTAAAGTCGATTTGCCTGCACCATTACGGCCCACTAAACAAATACGCTCACCTGTTTGTACACTTAAGTCTGCTTTGTCTAATATTTTATCTGTACCAAAGGCTAACTCGCCATTAGCAATTCTTAATAATTCCATCGGTTATCTAAACTCGCTTTTAATTCGCTATTAACTTGGTAACTTGCGCTTGGGTGAAAGGCCAAAATAGCTTTATATTTTCATCAGAAGTGCTACTTAGCTTTTCTAATACGGGAATATGTACGCCATAAAGCTCAACTAAACTTTTCGTCTCATGGGCAATATAAGGTTGATCGACAATATCAATTTCAGTTAATTGTTCTGGGGTTAATACAGTTAAGCAAATAGCCAGTGCTTGCTCACACAAATGGCAACCTTCACTACCGTATAAAATAAACTCTTTCGCTTTCATATGAACTCTTCGTAGTATTGTACATTACTGTATCGGCTTACTTTCTAGTAATAGACCAGCTGTTATGAATGTGTTTATTACGGGCGAAATCTTTATCTCTTGTGATATCAGACATTGCTTTTGCCTGTAAACCTAGTTTTTCCATTGCATCGAAGTCCATTTTAAAATTACGCTTGTTATTAGTAAAAAATATTTCACCACCCTGCGCTAAAGATTTCAGTGCATCCGTTATCAATGTCACATGATCACGTTGTACATCAAAACTGTCTTCCATTCTTTTAGAGTTTGAAAACGTTGGTGGATCTATAAAAACAATATCAAAGGTGGTTGTATTCTTTTTCAACCAGTCTAAACAGTCAGCTTGAATAAATTGGTATTTATGGCCGTTAAGTTTGTTTAAAGCAAAGTTGTCTTGTGCCCAATTCAGATAAGTATTAGACATATCAACCGTCGTTATTGAACTTGCACCATGTAACGCGGCTTGCACTGATACCGAGCCAGTATAGGCAAACAAGTTTAATAAGCTTTTATTTTTCGATTTTTTAGCAACTATTTGTCTCGTTTTACGATGATCCAAGAATAAGCCGGTATCAAGGTAATCCCATAAGTTAATTTTAAACAATGCACCATGTTCATTCATCGTGATCGATTGTTTAGATTTATCAACACGTTGGTATTGATTCTTACCTGTTTGCTTGGCACGCGTTTTTAATATCACTTTATCTGTCGGTACTTGTAATACTTTTGGCGCCCAATATAGTACTTCTTGCAGACGTTTTTTCGCTTTTTGTTCATCAATAGTTTTCGGTGCTGCATATTCTTGAATAACTAAATAATCACCATAAATATCAATAGCAACATTGTACTCGGGAATATCGGCATCGTATAAACGATAACAGTCAATCTGGTTTGATTTAAGCCAGCCTTTTAATGATTTAGTATTTTTCTTTAAGCGATTTGCAAAAGCACTGTCTTCCTCAGCAAAAGATGACTCAGGGTTAACTGCATCTTTTGCTAACTGCTTTTGGTCAACATTATATAACGCAAATTGACAATCTAACGGACCATTTTTAAACTTATAACGCTTAAAGCTTGATAATTTAAGCATGGCAAGCAATTCAACATTAGAGGTTAATATCGCCACGCGCCAATCGATAAATTGACTTTTAAGCTTTTGACCAAATAAAACAAAGTTTTCAACAAGTTCTGGTAACTCGCCTATACGTTCACCATAAGGAGGATTAAATAGAATAGTACCTGAATGCCCGAAAGCATTTTTCATGTCATTGGTATTTTGGCATTTAAACTCAATAAAACGTTGTACGTTCGCATTTCGAGCATTTTGCTGTGCAGTATTTATAACACGTGGATCAATATCCACACCAAAAACTTTCAAACTACTGTTTTGAGCATCATTTAAAGTCGTTGCTGAATCGTTTTTCGCATTAGTTAATTGGCTTTGCCATAAATCTTCATCATGCTTTAACCATGACTCAAAGCCCCATGACGCTCGATGAATACTTGGTGCTTGTTTAGTCGCCATAGCAATAGCTTCAATTAGAATAGTGCCTGAGCCACACATAGGATCAACTAAAGGTTTACTTGAGTCAGCCAACCAGCCAGAACGTATAATTAACGCTGCAGCCAAGTTTTCTTTCAGTGGTGCAGCACCACTGTGCTCACGGTAACCTCGTTGAAATAACCCTCGACCAGAAAAATCTAAATAAATACTGACATGATCTCTAAGTAAACGGGCTTGGAAACTTATTTGTGGGGATTTTTTATCTACATTGGGACGTTCAAAGCCTTGCTCTCTAAACTGATCAACAATGGCATCTTTAATAGTTAAACCACCAAATTGGCTATTACGGATTTCTTCACTGTAACCAACAAAATCAATGGCAAATGTAGTGTCACTGGTAAAGTGTTCAGACCACTGTATAGTGCTTGCAGCTTTAAATAACTCTTCTTTATTTTTTGCTTCACCTTCACCAAGCTTTAACATCACTCGTGTTGCTAAACGAGTCCAAAGACTAATTTTATAACCTTGTGCCATTGAAGCAGTAAAATAAACCCCTTCAGGTTTTTGTACTACCTGTCCTCCGCCAAGGTTTTTAATTTCATCAGCGAGTAGCACCTCAATACCTGGCGAGGTTAAGGCTAAAAATGTTTGCATTTGTTCTGGCATGGTTTGATCCTAAAAGTTGTTCCCAAGGAACAGATGGCGGCAATTATAACCAAACTAGTGCCACACATAAACAAAAGTTGAGCATTGTTAAAATATCGCTGTAAAATAGCTGTTAATTCGGGCACAACGCATAACATTTAAGCTAATAGATATTTAATTGAAGAAAGCACTTGCTTTATCTTGGTGCTATCCTTACTATACGCCTCGATTTCAAGGAGACACTTGTTGGAGTTATTCTTGCAGTAAGAATTTAAACTACTGTGGCTTACCTAATTTATTAGGTCATTCGGACGCGGGATGGAGCAGCTTGGTAGCTCGTCGGGCTCATAACCCGAAGGTCGTAGGTTCAAATCCTGCTCCCGCAACCAATCTTGATAATTCCTAAAATAAACTCAAAACTTAAAAACCTTTATACAAAAAAGCCTCTACCCTGTTTGCGAAGAAATGAAATTTCAGTAAAAACTTAATTTCTATTAAAGCACGATAAAACCTCCCTCATATTACGTATAAATTTTTTCCTAAAAAGAAGCGTTCTGTAACTTTATTATACCAAGTTGAAGTAAACATATTCGTAACCAATATTAATGGCAACAGACACAAGTAACACCGACATCAGCACGTTGAATGCTTGAAAATAAATAGGGTTATTTAGTTTCTTTCCAATGACTCCGCCAATCAATGAATAACTAAGTGGTGCGCCAAAAGCAAGAATAGATAAACCTATTGACCAAATAACAATATCAGTGCCTTGAATATTCTCTGCTGGAAATTGAATTGTAGCGATTGGTAACGTTGCAAGTAACCCTTTAGGGTTTAGCAATTGCATAAAAAAACCATCCCAAACTGATAACGTACTATGTTCCCCCAAGGAAGCATTTACACAAACTTTCACCTTCATTAACTTCCATGCTACATAGATGATATAACAACAGCCTAATAAGCTAATATAAGGTAAGTAAGACAGCTTAATAAAGGTATTACCGATAAATCCAAGTGTTATAAATGAAATAAACATTGCACAAGAAACACCAATAAAAAATCCAACGTTGCTACTAAACTTTCCATGTATACCACTATGAACACTTAATAAATTAACGGGGCCAGGTGTGTACATAATGCCAAAAGCATAGGTAATAATCGTTAACACAGTTAACTCCATTGTTCTTCAGGTAAAGGGACTCTAACAACGGTTAGAATAGAACCTATATCGTTAATTTATAATGCTGATGTTAAATCAGTAAAACTTGACTACCTGCCGTTAATTATTCAACGTTTCAGATAACTTATGGAAGCTCAACTTATAAATTTTATATGGTGTAAATAAGAGTATTTCAGTTAACTTGAGAGGTATTGATTTCTAATAATAACAACTTAAATTCATCAAGTATTTCTTGAGGTGACTGTTCATTACAATCGCAGCTATCTATTCTTGATGGTTTTTTATTTATCCCTTCTGCCCTTCTTGCTCGTCTTATTAAATCATTCACAAGCTCGCTTTTGTTGGCATAGTCACCAATGTATTCAACTTGATTTTGTAGCCATAAATCATTTTGTTCGGTAAGCGATATACTTTCTAGTGGCATGAAATTAGACCCTATAAACTTACTCAGAAGAGTATTACATTCGATGAAAAGTGCCGACATTGCAAAAGGATATTGATTACGATTAATGTATTTAATGAGCCAATACTTTGTTAATTAAAGCCTTAGCCAAAGCGACTGAGTGCTCTAAAAACTATGTTGAGGTAAGTCAAGGTAATGACTCACACTCAACACGAGCTACGCTATTTAATATCATTAAATTACATTAAACAAAACGCCCTGATACAGAGCCTAATCCTTGATAACGTACATTAAAGTGATCACCTTTGTTCACTGAAACTGCCGTAGTAATGGCACCAACCATAATGAAAGTTCCTGCAGGGATCTCCTCTCCACGCTCAGCAAGTTGATTTGCTAACGAAGCAATAGATGAGGCAGGATGGCCTAACACTTCAGCACCAGCACCTATCTGAACAACGTTACCATTAACTTCCAGCACAACACCTAAATTTTTCAAATCTAGATCTTCAGCTTTGGCCATAGCGCCACCTGCAACAAAACGACTTGATGACGAATTATCAGCAATTACGCTGTTAACATCGAATGAAAAGTCTCTATATCGAGAATCTATAACTTCAACCGCTGGCATAACAAAATCAGTAGCGCGTAATACATCACCAATATTAATACCAGGACCTTTAAGTGGCGCTTTAGTGACGAAAGCTAACTCAGCTTCAACCTTAGGGTGGATTAGTTCATCATACTTAATGTCACCGCCATCAGGTATCGCAGCGTAATCAGCTAAAAAACCATAACAAGGTTTATCTATACCCATTTCTGCAATTTCAGCCCGAGAAGTTAAGCCCATCTTCATACCAACAATTTTCGTTCCACGAGACTCTTTAAGACGTCTAATTTCCCACTGTATATCATAAGCATCACCATTGGTCATGTTAGGATAATCATCAGTTATCTTAGCGACTTCCTGAGCTTGTAATTCGGCATTTTCTAGATGTTGTGCAATTTCTTCAACTTGTTGTTTACTTAAACTGCCCATTAAATTAACCCCTTATCTTTGGCCATGGTTAATGCAAGATCTTCAATCATATCTTCTTGTCCGCCAACCGTACCACGACGTCCTAATTCAACTAATAAATCTCGAGCCATAATGCCGTATTTGGCTTCTGCACGTTGGGCAAACAACAAGAATGAGCTGTATACACCGGCATAGCCTAACGTTAAGGCATCACGATCCACTCTGATAGGTTGATCCATCATTGGCACAACTAAATCCTCAGCAACATCCATGATTTTATAAAGATCTATGCCGTGATTTGCACTCATACGATCAAGTACCGCAACTAATACTTCAAGTGGTGTATTCCCTGCACCCGCACCTAAACCAGCAACTGAACCATCAATACGTACTGCACCCGCATCAATTGCCGCTAATGAATTAGCAATCGCCATCCCCATATTATGATGACCATGGAAACCAAGTTCTGTATTTTGGTTTAATTCGGCACGAAGCAACTGAAATTTAGTGGTAACTTCATCAGGTAACATATAACCAGCAGAGTCAGTACAATAAATACAGTTTGCCCCGTAAGATTCCATCAGCCTAGCTTGCTCCAAAATCTTTTCAGCGCTTGCCATATGACCCATCATTAGAAAGCCAACCGTATCCATACCTAATTTTGCTGCTAAGCCAATATGTTGTTCAGAAACATCTGCTTCAGTGCAGTGTGTTGCTACACGAATAGTGTTAACACCCAAGTCTTTAGCCATACGTAAATGATCAACTGTACCGATCCCAGGCAATAATAACGCTGACACCTTAGCATTTTTCATTTTAGGGATAACAGCACTTAAATATTCTTCATCAGAGTGCGCAGGAAAACCATAGTTTACAGACGTGCCGCCAAGACCATCGCCATGCGTTACTTCAATCAATGGCATACCCGCTTCATCTAAACCTGTGGCAACTTCAACCATTTGATCTAAAGAGATTTGATGGCGTTTTGCATGCATACCATCACGTAAGCTCATGTCATGAAGTATTACTTTTTTGTCTTTTAAGTTCATTATTCAGTCCTTCTCTTAACCACGAACGGGTAATGTAATCGCACCTTTGCTTGCTTCTTCAGCAAACATTTCAGCAGTACGTAACCCTGCAGCGGTCATAATATCTAGATTACCTGAGTACTTCGGTAGGTAATCTCCTAGGCCTTCTACTTCCAAAAAGATAGACACACGATTGCCATCAAAAACCGGTCCGTTAACTAGCTTGTAGCCCGGTACGTATTTTTGTACTTCTTTCACCATATTGTGAACAGCTTCTGTGATAGCCGCTTGGTCTGGTGTACCTTTGGTCAAACAGTGAACCGTATCACGCATCATCAGCGGCGGCTCAGCCGGGTTGATAATAATAATCGCTTTACCTTTATCAGCGCCGCCTACCTTTTCAATAGCTGAAGAGGTTGTACGAGTAAATTCATCTATATTTTTACGTGTCCCAGGACCGGCTGATTTAGAAGATATTGTTGCAATAATTTCGCCGTATTCAACATCTTGAATACTCGATACAGCCGCTACCATAGGGATAGTTGCCTGACCGCCACATGTCACCATATTAACGTTCATTTTCAAATCTTTAGCGTGTTGAACTAAGTTCACTGGAGGTACACAAAACGGGCCAATAGCAGCTGGTGTTAAATCAATCATGATCACACCCAATTCATTCAATTTACGGCTATTTTCAGCGTGTACATAAGCAGAAGTTGCATCAAACGCAATACGAACATCATCTTCAATGATGTGAGGTAAAAGAC
>OJCW01000617.1_pt1 | contig 10615 bp, 10 predicted proteins | sample 1592461 | NCBI WGS metagenome assembly OJCW01 (sample SAMN05416884, study PRJEB24817) | seawater metagenome | isolation source: Sea water | place: Canada:Atlantic | collected 2013-11 | reverse complement strand
ATCTACACAGAGTAGATCGTCGGCAGCGTCAGATGTGTATAAGAGACAGGCATTTATATTGTCCTGAATACGCCAAAGCGAGCGCTAATTATTTCGATATTCCTCATACTATCTTAATCCCGAATGATTTTGATGGTGCAATGGATGAAGCGACTTTTTGTCCGTGGTGGAGCTTGCAACAAGCTTTTGATCACAAAGGTCGAAATTTTATTATGGGTGAGGGCGCTTTTGCGAAAGAGAGCTTTACCGTTGAGTTGGGCACACAAGAACAAATTGACTTAGCTGTTGCTCACCAAGACGCTATGAGTATATTGAGTTATTTGCAACACAAAGGCGTCGTTGTGGGTAATAATGATTCAGCTAACCTGCCTAAAGATTTCTTACCTCAGCAAATGACGCGCTATGCTTGTTATCTAAAAGACTATAAAGCGCTCTACGCGCCTATGGGTGGAATGGTGGATTATTTAGCTGAATTTGGTAAGCCTCTGACAGCTGGAGAACCGTTAGCGCGCATTTTACGCATGGATAACTACAGTAGTGAAAGTAGCGTAGAAGGTGGTGATTCATTGCATAATATTTGTCTTGAAAGTGAAGTGTTACCCATTTTGCATTTTGCTTCAGCAAGTGTGAATCAAGGTACTGAACTCTATAAAGTGTTTACCAATTACTTTGAACTCTAAGGGCTACTAAAGCCAATTACAGGCAAAATAACTTGTAGCAAAAACAGTAATGTTATATTATCACAATTAATGCAATATTACTGTTTACTTAGCTTTTGAAAACTCGTAAAAACTCCTTGAATAACTTAACCACCATGAAGGCTTCTGCACTCATGGTTTTTTTGTTGTTATTTTTAACGTCAGTTATTGCGCATGCTGAGCATTTAGTTTTTCTAGAGACAACAGTTGATCAGCAAGATTGTCATATCTGTAATCAAGGTATTGATAGCCCCCCTGAGTTACCGCAAGTTAAAGCCGTTGCAGTAACGCGGTTTGATTTTGTTACCTCGACAGAGTTTACGCAAAAACTTCTCCTAAATGACTTTATTCAACCGCCATCACGAGCGCCTCCTGTTATCCAATAATACTAAGCCCCTCATTGTTACGATGTTATTAATCAAATGATTAGTTTGAGGTTATCTATCGAACAAAAAACTTACTTATTTATTGGACTATTTTCATGTTTTCTAAAAACATTTCTATGCTTTATCGAAAAGCACTTTCGACGAGTACTATTTGCTTGTCTATTACCGCGTTAAGTCAGACGCCAGCTGTTTTCGCACAAACAATTTCAGGACAAATCGTTAACCCAGAAGGCAATCCTATTAGTGGTGCCCTTGTTAATATTAATGGTAACGATCAAAAGGTTGTCACTAATGAGCAAGGCAATTTTACTTTACATGATTTAAAAGCGGGTAAAGTTGAGTTACACACCAGTGCAAAAAATTATGGTCATAACAATCAATATATCACGATAAATCAAAATGATATCTCAGATATAAAGATCGAGTTATCACCATCAGTGATGGAGGTATTAGATGTTTATGCAACACCTTTGCACTCATCAACCATTGAATCAGCTTTGCCAGTAAACGTTATTGCAGCGGATGAACTAAAGCTTAAGCAAGCATCAACGTTAGGGGAGACGCTTAAAAATGAAGTAGGTGTACACTCGAGTTTTTATGGCTCAGTAGCGAGTAGTCCTATTATTCGTGGTTTAGACGGACCAAGAGTCTTAATTACGCAAAATGGTTTAGATGCGGGAGATGCTTCACGTGTTGGGGCTGATCATTCCGTAGCGACGGAAACAAGTACAGCAACACAGATTGAAGTATTGCGAGGTCCTGCAACACTTTTTTATGGTAGCGGAGCAATTGGTGGCGTGGTTAATATTATTGATAATAGAGTGCCTACATCAACGGATACAATTGCCGATTGGTTGTTACAATATAACGATGTGTCTGACGAAAAACAGGGGTCGTTCTCACTTCAAACGGGTAAAGAAAATATCGCTTTTCATTTGGATGGTTTTTGGCGAGATGCAGGTGACTATAAATTACCGAAAGATTTTGATGCGCATGCTGATGGAGAAGAACAAAGTAGTCATCTAGCTAATACCGCTTCTAAATCTAACGGTTTTACATTGGGAACTAGTTATTTATTTGATCAAGGTTTTATCGGTTTTTCTTACGGTAAACTTAATCGTGATTATGGAATTCCTGGTCACTCAGCTCATGGCGAAGAACATGAAACGGAGGCAGGTACTTCGGCAGAAATGGAACAGGACCGAATACAGTTATTAAGTGAAGCTAACTTCTCTAATGATTTTATTAAGCAACTGAATACTAAATTTGCATACACTGATTATCAACATCAAGAAATAGAAGAAGGAGCAGTCGGTACAACTTTTTCAAATAAAAGTGGTGAAATGAAAGTAGATTTATATCATCAAGAGTATTTAGGTTGGCAGGGTGCTTGGACACTTCATTATAAAAACTCTGATTTCAAAGCGATAGGTGATGAAGCGTTTGCTCCACCTTCAACGACCGAGAGCCTAGCCATTGCTTGGTTAGAAGAGAAGCACTTTGGTGATTTATTATTACAGTTAGGTGCTAGGTTTGAGCACGTAAAAATTGATGCTGATGATACGACTATTGGCTTTGAAGATGAAGATCATGGTCATGAAAATGAACAAGTATCGTTTTCACAGCAAAAATTTAATCCCTTTAGTACTTCGTTAGGCTTAGTTTGGGATTACCAAACAGGTTACAACCTTGGTTTATCTTTTGCGGTATCTCAAAGAGCACCATCAGCAGCCGAGCTGTTTTCCTTTGGCCCACATATTGGTGCAGGTACTTTTGAAGTAGGTGCCATGTTTGAGTTAGAACAAGAAGGCGATGAAATTCATGTGGAATTATCGCCACAGGATGTTGAAATTGAAACGTCTTACAGTGTTGATTTAACTTGGCGCAAATTTGAAGGTGATTTTGGCTTTGTTGTCAGTGCTTTTTATAATCATGTAAAAGATTATTACTACCAACAAGACACTGGGCTTGAATTTATCGATGATCATGCAAATGAACACGATGAAGAAGGCTTACCTATTCTTATATACAAACAAGATGATGTGGATATGTACGGGGTAGAAGCCGCATTTGTTTACCAAATCTCTAGTCCACTTAAAGCGTCAATTTTTGGTGATTATATTAAAGCAGAACTTGCCAGTGGTAGTGACGAAAATAGTAGTTTACCGCGTATCCCACCTATGCGCATTGGCGCTTCACTTAACTACCAAGGAAATAGCTTCGATAGTGAATTAAGTGCTAATCATTACTTTAAGCAGGATGACTACGCGCCATTAGAGTCTCCAACAGCGGCTTACAGTATAATAGATTTCCATTATAACTATTACCTAGATAACTTGAGCTTTGGTGATAGCGATATGGTGTTGTATATTAAAGGAAACAACTTAACAGATGAAGTGGCTCATGTGCATTCATCTTTCCTTAAAGATATTGCACCACTACCGGGACGAAACTATAGCATCGGAATTCGCGGTAGTTTTTAATTTAATTCGTCTAAGGGGACACTTTGCAACATTCACTGCTCATTGAAAAGTATCTGAAGCAACTAAAAAGCGTGTCATTAACATCAGGCTTGCCTGTATTAGACCTAGCTTGCGGCAATGGTCGAAATGGCTTTTATCTCGTTGAGAATGATATACAGGTAACCTTTGCTGATATCAATGCTAACGCTATAGCGCAAGGGAAACAGCATGCTAGTCTGCTAAATCGAGAACAGCAAGCTGATTTTTGGTTGACTGACTTTGAGCAAAAAGGCGAAGCCCCTTTAGCGGATAAATCTTATGCAGCTATTATGGTATTTCGTTATCTGCACCGCCCATTGTTGGATCAAATAAAGCAAGCGGTTTCACCTAATGGCCTTATTATTTATGAAACGTTTACTACGGCACAAACGCAGTTTGGACGTCCGAATAACCCTGACTTTTTACTAAAAGAAGATGAGTTAGGTGATATTTTTTCTGACTGGGAAATTTTACATCAGTTTGAAGGGGTTATTGAATCGGTGGGTGAACGGGGTGATAAGCAAGCAATTGCACAGATTGTGGCAAGGAAACCGAGTATTTGATATGTAGCAATTTAAAAGTAATTGTTCAGCCTTGTAGATATTACCTGAATTGATTTTGATGTTTTAGTTAAAGTAAATAGCTCAATCAATTCAGGCTTTTTAAATGATTATCCCCCTTGAGCGCTTGGTCTATATTGCCTACAATAGCGACATTATTATTTAAATTAGGGCACTCACATGAGCGATACTAAATCACTACCCGCGTTACCCGATCGTCTTTCAGGTAATTCTCGTAGTCCATACTACGTAGCAGAAATTTTTGAGCACAAAATAGGTATCTTGCTAAACGGCAAAGAGCGTAATGATGTTGAGGAATATTGCATCAGCGAAGGTTGGGTAAAAATCTCTTCACCTAAAGCACTTGATCGTCGTGGACAACCACTGTTGATGAAAGTAAAAGGAACGGTTGAAGCCTTTTATAGTTAAATAATTTTCTTCCTTGGGCTTTCTTTTGGACATTATCACGTATATCAGCAGCAGACTAGGCTCGGTTATATATGCAACTACGTGGCGCCAATTAATCGCAGTTCAATAACGGCTAATTATATATAAAATGAACATTTATTTTGTGTTGAATCAAAGTAAATGTTTTAATTGATTATATAATATTAAATACTCTCATTACCTTATTTTTTATGTCTAACCAAATCTTCGTTTTTTTAAAAGCACTCTTAGGTAGTTGTAAAGACTTACTCCCAATAGTGCTTGTGATTGCCTTTTTCCAGTTTGTTGTTTTACAACAACCGATGCCTAATATTGCCGATATTTTAGTCGGTTTAGCCTTAGTGATTCTTGGATTAACTTTCTTTATTTATGGTTTAGAAATGGGCTTATTTCCCATTGGTGAGTCGATGGCGCAAGCTTTCGCAAAAAAAGGCAGTATTAGTTGGTTACTCACGTTTGCATTTTGTTTAGGGTTTGGTACTACTGTGGCAGAGCCTTCGTTAATTGCGGTGGCTAAAGAAGCAGCTATTGTTGCTGCAACGGGTGGCATTATTGTCGATACGGTAGAGTCCCAACTTTCGTATGCCAACGGTTTACGTTTTACCGTTGCCTTTGCAGTGGGCTTTGCCATTGTGGTGGGGGTTTTACGTATATTGCGTGGTTGGCCAATACAGTATTTAATTTTAGGTGGTTATGTCGTTGTTGTACTGATGACAATGATTGCACCGAGTTGGATTATTGGTATTGCTTATGATTCAGGTGGTGTTACCACATCAACCATTACAGTACCTCTGGTTACAGCGCTCGGTGTGGGGTTAGCCTCTGCAATAAAAGGTAGAAACCCAATGATTGATGGTTTTGGTTTGATCGCTTTTGCATCATTAACACCAATGATTTTTGTAATGGCTTACGGCATGGTGATCGGTTAATGGACTTATTTTTTGAATTTTTAGCCACCTTAAAAAATACTGTGGTTGATGTATTGCCTATCTTATCGATAATTTTGGGTTTTCAACTACTCGTTATTCGTAAACCTATTCCTCATATCAAGCAGGTAGGGTTCGGCTTTCTTTATGTACTGATTGGCTTGGCACTATTTTTACTAGGCTTAGAAAAAGCCTTGTTTCCATTAGGTAAAATGATGGCAGAACAATTAACAGCACCTGAGTTTATTCACGCAGGGGAAGAGCTGTTAACAACCATTCATTGGTCTGATTACAAGTGGGTGTATATTTTTGCGGCAGCAATCGGTTTTAGTACCACAATTGCTGAGCCATCACTTATCGCTGTAGCGATAAAAGCGGAAGAAGTTTCTGGTGGCGCTATCAATGCTAATAGTTTGCGTATTGCGGTCGCTATTGGCGTTGCTGTGGGTATAGCTTTAGGGAGTTACCGCATCGTTGTTGGTCACCCCATTCATTATTATATTATTGCGGGCTATGTTGTAGTGGTCATACAAACGTTCTTTTGTCCTAAAATGATCGTGCCATTGGCCTATGATTCTGGCGGTGTAACAACATCAACCGTAACAGTGCCTTTAGTGGCGGCTTTAGGTTTAGGTTTAGCGAGTACTATTCCGGGACGTAGTCCTTTAATTGATGGTTTTGGCTTAATTGCTTTCGCTAGCTTATTTCCTATCATTGCGGTAATGGCTTACGCTCAGTTAACTGAAGCTAAAGCGCATAGAGCTCAACGAAAAGAAGAAAATAGACTCAAGATTAAGCAAGAAAAACAAAACCAACGTAATTTAGAAAAGAAACAGCAGGGCTCTTTAAACGAGTCTACAGAAGATACATAAGACAGGTGATTACATGCATTTTAAATTAATTGTCGCCTTTGTTGACGACGCAGTAACTGACGACGTGATGAAAGGCGCAAGAATGGCTGGCGCAACTGGTGCTACCATAATCAATAATGCCAGAGGCGAAGGTGTTAAACGACAACGTACTTTCTTTGGTATGCAGTTGGAAACACAAAGAGATGTATTACTTTTTGTTGTTGAAGAGCACTTATCAAGAAAAATACTTGAGCGAATTAGTAATATAGCGGGTTTTGATGTTGACCCAGGTAAAGGTATCGCTATTCAATTAAATATTGAAGACGCAGTAGGCGTAGCTCACCAGGTTGAGCGCTTAAAAGGTAAAGTTGAGGAAGAGCTATGAGCCATAAATTAGTACAAGTTAAAGATGCAATGACCACCACTAACTATCAATTTGCAGATGGCATGATGACCGTTGCTGAAGGAATCAAACTAGCCAAATCAAAAAATGCTAGCGTGTTGATTATTAATAAGCGTGATGCTCATGATGAATACGGTATAGTTATGCTTGCCGATATTGCTAAAGAAGTACTGGCAAAAGATCGCTCTCCTGAACGTGTTAATCTATATGAAATTATGGCAAAACCTTTGATAAGTGTATTGCCTGAAATGGATGTAAGGTATTGTGCTCGCTTATTTGAACGGTTTAGTCTTCACCTAGCACCTGTGATTGAAAACAAAGAGATTATTGGTATGGTTGATTATACCAATATGATTTTTAGTCAAGCTGAATAATTACAGTCACTAGACAAACCTATTATTAATGCCAGCGATTGATTCGCTTGCGATGATATTTTAAAAGCCTAAATTTAATTATTTAGGCTTTTTTTATGATCAATTTCCACTGTAGAGTAAAGGTTCCTTATAAGAATAGCGCACAAAAAATAGATGTATAGATTTTAGTTATAGTTGATATAGGTCAAATAAAACTGTTTATCTAACGGTTTACCGATAGAATGCGCGGATTAATTTTAACCGTGTAGGAAGCTCAAAAATGTCAAATAATGAATGTTTTAAAGATAGCACTAATGCAGGTTCAGTTATTTTAGTTGTAGCAACGATGGTTGTAATTCCTTTATTTCCCATGTTGATGGGATGGTTCAACATACTGAAATAACAGCATCTTAAAATTAATGTTGCTGTTTAATATCCATTTAGTATATTAACAGTAACATTAAGCCAAGCCTTTCATTGGCTTGACTAGTAATTCTCAATAACTTCCCCCAATAAATTATTGTTTTAAATCAACCTCCTGCTTAAATGTACATCTAATTCTAGCCTGAACCTTCATGTTGAATATTATTAGGTATACAATAGAACCCAGAACACACTTCTCACTTTATATTTTATTATTACGTAAATGATCCCTTGGCTATAAAGTCAACATTCAGCTGTGGTTAACGTTTTAACGCTTTTTTTTAAGTATCCTTGAAGGTTAAAATAGACTTAATCCATTTACCCTTGATTATATTCGCAAGAAAATTAGGTATTGCATGAGCAAAATTTATCACCATCCTGTACAAATCTATTATGAAGATACCGATCATTCTGGTGTTGTTTATCACCCTAATTTTTTAAAATATTTCGAACGAGCACGAGAGCACGTGATCGATAGTGATCGTTTAGCAACTTTATGGAATGAAAAGGGCTTAGGTTTTGCTGTTTATAAAGCTAATTTAACGTTTCAAGATGGTGTGGAGTTTGCTGAAATTTGTGATATACGCACCAGTTATCGTCTGGATGGAAAATATAAAACCTTATGGCGACAAGAAGTCTGGCGTCCCGGAGCCAGTAAACCAGCCGTAATTGGTGATATAGAAATGGTTTGCTTAGACAAAGATAAGCGTTTGCATCCTATTCCCGATGAAATATTAATCCCGTTAACCTCAAACTAGTTTTACTTAAAGATAGTTAACGCAGGGGACACGAAAAAGCAAAAAACAGTAAATATAGGGTATGCTTTCTAAGATAAAGAGTGTATAAAACCTTAAAAGCTAGTCTAAACTGATAAAAATACAGCAAAAAATATGGGTAACACGCATGGCGAGAAGAAACCAAAAAATTATAGATGAAGAAGTCTTTTTTGATGATTCAGAACAGTTAGTTTCTATTACTGATACACGTGGTGTGATCATTTATGCTAATGATATTTTTTGCAAAGTCGCAGGTTATACACCAGAAGAGCTTCAACGCAAAAATCATAATATTGTTCGTCACCCTGATATGCCTTCAGCGGCTTTTAAAGATTTATGGACTGAATTAGAAGCGGGAAATCATTGGGAAGGAGTGGTTAAAAACTTATGTAAAGATGGTCGTTACTATTGGGTAAATGCTTATGTAACGCCTATGTATGACAATGGCGTACTAACGGGCTATCAATCAGTGCGCGTAAAGCCTTCAGATAAATTAAAACAAAAAGCGGCCGCAGTTTATCAAGCGATTAATAGTAATAAACTGGGCATGTCAGAACAGAAACAAAATACCCTCAAAAAATCTACCGCCTTTATTGCCACTGCTTTTATTATTGTCAGCACCTTTATGAACCTAGGAGTCTATTGGGGAGGTGGGGTGCTTGCTGCTTTTCTGGTACTTTTTGCTTCATTATATGATGAGCTTGTCAGCTTACCTCGTTATATCAATCAACAAAAAGAAAAATATACCAGTATATGTCGTGTAATTTATACCGATGGAGGTCTCCAATCAGTATTAGAATTTAGAGAAAGCTTATATCAAGCTCGTATTCGTACCATTTTAGGGCGTATGGATGATTCATTAAGCGTTATTGCAAATGTTGTTAATAACTTAAATTCAGCAATTAATGAAACCAATGATAAAATTGATGATCAAAATACTGAAACCACACAAATAGCCACCTCGATGAATGAAATGTCGTTAACCATTGCAGAGGTAAGTGAAAATGTTGTACAAACGGCCGATAGAGTGGAACAAGTTTATCAACAATGTGCGAAATCAAAATCAATAATATCTGGCTCGGTAACGCAAATATCAGGCTTACAAGATAATGTCAGCTCGGCACATAGCGTATCGCAAGAGTTAGTGGATATTGTTACCTCAATCAATACTCAAGTAATTGAAATTCAAGGAATCGCTGATCAAACCAATTTATTAGCACTAAATGCGGCCATCGAAGCGGCAAGGGCAGGAGAACAAGGTCGTGGTTTTGCGGTGGTTGCTGATGAAGTACGCTCATTAAGCGCTAGAACTCACAGTGTTTCTGATGGCATTAATGAGTCGGTTCGTCATGTTACTGACAAGCTAGCCAATGTGACTAACTTGATGTCGAGTAATATTACCACTAGCGAAGAATGCGTAAATTCAGGTAAAACAGCACATGATTCAGCTGAAGAAATTTATCAACAAATGTTATCAATTTCTGATTTAACCACGCAAGTGTCTACCGCATCAGAAGAGCAAAGTGTTGTAGCCGGAGAAGTTAATAATAACGTACAACGAGTGGCCGATTTAGCACAAGCACTGGTGGACTCAGACGCTTTATTTAATAATATTTCACTACTTAATGAAGAAGCGAGTAAATTAACGAAATTGGCGACTACCTTTAGCCATAAGTAATTATGTCTTTTTGAAACTACACAAACTCTTGATAACCGACTAATGGTGTACTGCCAAAGCAACGTAATTGATAAGCGATATTTTGGTTATTTGTTTTAGAGCGTAATGCAATCGCTATACGAAACTTCTCGGTGTTTCTTGGGTACAACAACCAGCTGCGCCATCTGTCTGCATCATCTATTCTATGTTGAGCAAAACTGAGGTTAATATTGTTTTTGCTTGTGAAGGTTGTCTTATTTTCAACACAGGTATCACTTATCTTGAAACTAAAGTCTTTTAAGGGAATGGCTAACCCTAAGCCCCACGCTTTAATGTAGGATTCTTTTAATGTCCAGTAATCAAAAAAGCGGTGCCGTTGTTGTGCTATGGGTAAAGCAAACAATTCGCTCGTTTCAGTTGATGAAAAATATCGGTTAGCAATCGCTAATACATCATTACTGCGTGTTGTATTCTCAACATCACAACCAATGTCATCTTCTAAAGTTATCGCACAAATAATTAACCCTTTGGTGTGGCTTAAGTTAAACCGCAATGGCAATGGCGGATTAACAAGCTCAGGTTTATCTCTGTCTCTTATACACATCTCCGAGCCCACGAGACGTAGAGGAATCTC
>OJCW01000615.1_pt1 | contig 10628 bp, 8 predicted proteins | sample 1592461 | NCBI WGS metagenome assembly OJCW01 (sample SAMN05416884, study PRJEB24817) | seawater metagenome | isolation source: Sea water | place: Canada:Atlantic | collected 2013-11 | reverse complement strand
TCATCGGTTAAAGGCTCATCATCTGCTGACATTGAGTCAAGAAGCGCATCTATATCATCGGGATCTGTTACTTCTGTTTGGGTATTTTCATCGGTTAAAGGCTCATCATCTGCTGACATTGAGTCAAGAAGCGCATCTATATCATCGGGATCTGTTACTTCTGCTTGAGCACTTTCATCAGTCAAAGGATCATCATCCGGTGACATTGAGTCAAGCAAGGCATCAATATCATCAGGGTCTGTTACTTCTGCTTCTATGCTTTCTTCGATTAACTCTTCTTCAATTTCTATCTCATCCTGACCAATATCCCCTAATAAACTATCAAGATCACTTTGATCCAATTGATCATTAGCTAACTCTTCACTATCTTCAGCTTTTTGATCTTCAACTTCAATAGCCTCATCTTCCATTAGTAAAGAATCAAGTGCATCTTGCCCTAACTCCCCACCTTCAAGTTCATTATTGTCGTCGTCTAATAGAATATCTTCTAAATCATCAAGGTCATCTAAGGAGTCATCATCATTGTCGTCAAGATGGATAACGTCATCTTCTACACTTTTATCTTCTTCATCATTCAAGTCAATTGATAAATCATCATCGAGAGAAATTTCATCATCAAGAGATAGTTCATCTATTTGGTCAATATCATCTTTCGTTTCTTCTTTAGGTGTCTCTTCAGGTTTTTTCTTTGAAACTTTTTCAGGCTTACTTTCGGGCGTAACCTTTTCTGTTTTACGTCGTTTTAAAATGAGCGCTACTACCATCAAAATTAAAATAGCAGGTAATGTGGCCATTAACACAACAAACCATAAACTTGAAAAAATATTATTTTTTTCTAATTCTGCTTGCTGCTTTTCTAATAGTAACTCTTGCTCTCTTGCTTCTGCTTTTTCTAAAAGTTCTTGCTGCAATTTGATCATATCGTCCATTTGCAGTTTTATTTCTTTACCCTTAGCAACCTCTTTTTGCATAATGCCTAATTGACTGTTAAATGAGGTAAGCCTTTGGCGTAAGTCTTCGTTTTCTTTTAAAATAGCTTGTAAACCATCAATAGAGTCTAAAACATCATTTTGAATGTTAGTTAACCGCTTTTGTTGCTCATGATCTATTTTTTGAAGTTGATCATTAATTTCAACTTTTACTGTATCTAAATCTTTTTTATTAACGCTGGGTACTTGTGGTTTTTTAGCGACTTTTTTAGGTTGCTTTTTCTGCCAATCTTTATCATTTTGACGAGATTTTTGTTTTGCGCTCGCCTTATCCATAGACATCATGTATTCATACGTTGGGATTTTTAAGTATTGCCCTTCAACCAAATGGTTAAAGTTACTACCAACAAATGAATTGGGGTTAGCTTGATGTAGCGCTTCCATCACTTGATAAACACTTAAACGATTATCAGGTCGAACTGTTAATGCTATTTTCCATAGCGTATCTCGTTTAGTAATAGGACCGTATCGATCGTAAGGGAAAGCATCTGTACTTTTAGGGCCACGCATGCGAAAGCCCCGTTCTTGTGTTTGTATTTCTTGTGAAAAAGCAGGACCGCTTGTGAAGAGCGTACTCATAGAGAGAACGCCAACGGTTAATATACCAAGAACAACCTGCCATAGGCACAGGCGAAATAATTTTTGCATTAACGTTTTCCTAGTTATTATTTTTCACAAAATTAGCTATTTGTCAGTTATTTGACAGGTTTAAGGCGATAGATAACTTAACAAAACCAAGCAAAAATCGTTCCATTTGATATCTACTTAGATTAGCGAATAAATAATAATACCAAATTCAAAAGGAATTACTCAATCTTTTGAGAAATAAAACAAAAAACTCGCCGCTAACATCTTTACTAATGTTAACGACGAGTTTTAAAATTTCTTGAAGTTTATTTAACTAAAGTATTTAACTAGCTTAAGTGGTCTTTAATTAATAATTCAGCAATTTGAACACTATTTGTTGCCGCACCTTTACGTACGTTATCGGCAACTATCCACATATTTATGCCGCAGTTATGGCTAATATCTTCACGAATACGACCGACAAAGGTTTCATCCTTACCGCTGGCATCACTAATTTGTGTTGGGAAGTCTTCGTCATTATGACAAACAACTAACCCTGGTGCTTGCGCTAATAACTCTTTAACTTCTTCAGCAGAAATTGGTGAGTTAGTTTCAATATGTAAAGCTTCACCATGACCAAAAAATACAGGAACACGAACAGCTGTAGGGTTAACTAAAACATTATCATCACATAATATTTTCTTCGTTTCCCAAACCATTTTCATTTCTTCTTTGGTATAACCATTATCAAGAAATACATCAATTTGTGGAATAACATTGAATGCTATTTGACGTGAAAAGTTTTTGGTTTCAACTGGCTTACCACTTAATAAGTCTGCCGTTTGTTTAGCTAACTCATCCATTGCCGCTTTACCACCGCCAGAAACTGACTGGTAAGTACTTACGTTTACACGGCTAATGCCTACAGCATCATAGATAGGCTTTAAAGCCACCATCATTTGAATGGTAGAACAATTTGGGTTAGCAATAATATTACGGTTACGATATTCACCTAATGCTTGTGGGTTTACTTCTGGTACCACTAATGGGATATCTTCGTCATAACGAAATTCTGATGTATTATCGATAACAATACAGCCAGCTTCACCAGCAATAGGTGCATATTTTGCAGAGGTAGCACCACCAGCAGAGAAAAAACCAATTTGCGCTTGGCTCCAATCAAAATTATCTGCATCAAGTACTTCAATGCTTTCGCCATTAAATTCAATAAATTCACCTGCAGAGCGAGCACTTGCTAATGGGTATAGCTTATTAATTGGAAAATCTCTTTCTTCTAAGATTTCCATAATGGTTTTGCCAACTAACCCAGTTGCGCCAAGTATACATACATCAAATTTTTGTGCCATGATCCTCTCTCTTTACTTTTGTTTAAATTAAGTAGTTTTTATTAAAGCTAAGCTCTACTGAAACCTAAGCGGTGTGGCACACCACTACAGTCGTTAATTGACAAGGTTACTTGCACTGATGAGAACTCCCTGCGAATAGGATAGTTCTTTCTGAGTGTATCAAAACCTTGACTTGATAATTGTTGACGAAAAATAGCATCGTCACGCCTGACATCGTAAACCATTTTGACTAACTGGTTTAGTACTATTTCATTAAATTCTTGATTTAACGCTATACGTGAGACATTAGCCCTTGGTAAAAGTGTTTTTAACTGGCATAAAGGCTCAATATTAATATGTTGACATAATGCCTGATATAACATTTCGGTTCCACGAGCTTTTCCTTCTAAGCTATAACCAGCAATATGGGCGGTCGCTATTTCGGTATAATCGATTAAAGGAGTTAATACCGCAGGCTCACCTTCCCACACATCCAACACTAACTTTAACTGATGGCCTGATTTTTTTAATGCAAGTAAGGCTTGGTTATCGATAACCTCGCCACGACAAGCACTGATTAAAACTTGTTCATCCTTTAACTTACTTAACCGAGCTTCATCGAGTAAATGATAGGTAGGGTGCTCACCATCCATCACTTTTGGCACATGTAATGAAATAACATCACACTCAAGTACTTCATCTAAAGAGACGAACTCTCTTAAGTCATTTAGATCGGCAGCAAGTAACGGATCACAAATTTTATATTGAATACCTAATGCTGATAACTTCTCACTTAGACGGGTACCGGTGTTACCACCACCGACAATGCCAACACTGAGCTTTGTTAAGTCGACCAAATAACGCTCGGCTATAACAAACAAAGCACTAATAACATACTCAGCAACTGAAATGGCATTACAACCAGGAGCCGAATGAAAGGTAATACCGCGCTCGGCAAGGTAAGTTTGATCGATATGATCGGTGCCAATTGTCGCAGTACCAACAAATGTAATATTTTTATTGTTTTGTATAAGAGCTTCATTAACTTGGGTAATTGAGCGTACTAATAATACATCAGCATCAACAACCTGCTCAGCAGATAAATTACGACCTGAAAAAGGAATTATTTCGGTATCATTAACGACTAAATTACTAAAGAATTCTTTAGCGTAAGGCATGTTTTCATCAAAAAATATTTTCATTGATGTTGGAATTTTTGGTGGCTTAAAAACTTAAGCTATTATACTCAGTTTATTTGTCATAAAAAAGCCACGTAAGTCAATTTAACTTACATGGCATATTTCATTCACTAAATACTTTAATTTAAAGTAGATCGCTCAGCGCTAACGGTATCGAATTAGCCTTTATACTTTTGCATCACTAACGTTGCGTTAGTACCACCAAAACCAAAGCTATTAGACATAACTAAATTAAGTTCCGCGTCACGCTTTTCAGTAACAATATCTAAACCTTTTGCTTGCTCATCTAAATTATCAATATTCACTGATGGCGCAACAAAGTTGTTTTCCATCATTAAAATAGAATAGATTGCTTCATGAACGCCCGCAGCACCTAATGCATGACCAGTCATTGCTTTAGTTGCACTAATTGCCGGTGATTTTTCACCAAATAGTTCTTGAATAGCACCAAGTTCTTTAACATCACCAACAGGAGTGGAAGTGCCGTGCGTATTTAAATAATCTACTTCACCCGTTACGCCTTGCATGGCTTGTTCCATACAACGTACTGCGCCTTCACCGCTAGGTGCAACCATGTCGTAACCATCAGATGTTGCGCCATAACCAACAACTTCTGCATAAATATGTGCACCACGAGCTAATGCATGCTCTAACTCTTCAACGACAACCATACCGCCACCACCAGAAATAACAAAACCATCTCTATCAGCATCATACGTACGTGAAGCTAACTCTGGCGTATCATTTCGACCTGCAGATAATGCTCCCATGCCATCAAACATCATCGCTAATGACCAATCAACTTCTTCACCACCGCCAGCAAAAACAATATCTTGCTTGCCTAATTGAATAAGCTCCATCGCATTACCGATACAATGCGCACTAGTTGCACATGCCGAACTAATAGAATAGTTAACACCTTTAATTTTAAATGGTGTGGCTAAACATGCAGACACGGTACTGCTCATTGTTTTAGGAACCGCATATGGACCAACACGGCGAATGCCTCGATTACGAAGAGTATCACTTGAGGCTACAATATTAGCTGAAGATGCACCACCAGAACCCGCGACAATACCAGTACGAACATCAGATACTTGCTCATCTGTTAATTTAGCATCACTAATGGCTTGTTCCATTGCAATGTAAGCATAACCCGCAGCATCACCCATAAAGCGCAGTGCTTTGCGATCAATATGATCTTTAATATCAATATTAGGTTTACCCCAGACATTACTCTTTAAGCCTTGCTCTGCAAAACTTTCTGAATGAGAAATACCTGATTTACCTGATTTTAATGAAGCTAAAACTTCTTCTGCATTATTACCAATGCTTGAGACTATACCGATACCGGTGATCACTACACGTTTCATTTAAATAACCATTATTATAATAAGAAAACATCAAAAACTGGGTAAATTATATATAACTTAACCCCCGAGCTGGCATTACTAGTTAGCTATATAGCAAATCAGCGTACACATGTACGCTATATTATATTTTTAATTACAGAATATCTATGCCCACGATAAAAAAAAGTGAATTGGTATTTTCAGTTCCATCAATAATTTTCTAATAGTCTGAAACTCTTTTAAATCAGCTAACTTCAAATAGTTTAACACTATAAATATCCAAATAAATAGGGGGCAGTTAATTTTTAATTCATCATAAGTAGGGGGAGTTTGGATTTAAAAATTCAAATATGATTTGGTATGTAACTTTTAAACTCTTTGCTTCTCGTTTATCTATTTCTGATATTTTAAAATTTACTCCCCACGTTCGCTATAACTTTTTAAGGACTATCTATGATGAAGGTCATCTGACTAAGAGGGAGTTAAAAGTAAATTAGCTTGCTACTCCTGACTTTAGAAATAGCATAAAGCTTTTTATTCAGGCGACCAACTAACATTAGGCTTCCAGCCCTTAATCCACAATGGAATATCAACCGCAGGCATTGGTTTAGCAATGCCATAACCTTGCGCTAATTCACACCCCATATTTAATAGCGTTGTGCCATGTTCAATCGTTTCAACACCTTCAGCTATCACGTCACGTTTAAAAGATTTCGCTAAGGCTATTACGCCTTCAACAATAGCTAAATCATCTGTGTCAATTAGCATATCTCGCACCATTAATAACATTCAGGAACTGATTTTTAGAATTATTACTTTTTTCTTCGTTCCATTTAAGCAAGGAAATATTTTGAGTTTGGCTCGTGATGTAACGCAGCAATAAATAACCAATAGTGATTCCCAATATAAGAATAAGGGGAGTTAATATATTTAGGTCCGGTGTAAAATGAATAATAAACGATTGCCAATATGAGAAGTGTTATATAAATAAGGGTAATTTTACGAGAGTCAGCATTCATTAGGTACATCCTATACTTCTAATTAAACTTTCTGGTTGGGAGAAAATATATCCGATTCAATCATAAGCTCATATCTACTTTCATCCGAAATGATGACAAAAATAATCTTATGTGTAGTTTTACTAATATAGCAAAAATGTAGACAATTATACTTACATTACAAAATAACTATTATTTTTCGATTAATAAGCAGTTACTTCACCCAAGCCTGCAATAGGGGCAATATAATGGCTAATGAAAAAAGTGATAATATGGTTGTCAGCATTATTCCGCTTGAAGCCAAAGAAACTCTTTTGTCATGCTGTTTTGCAAAGATAAACACCATGGTACCTGTCGGTAATGCTGACAATAAAATGACAGACGCAGCCCAATATGGTTCTAAACCCAAGAACAATACAACCCCTAAGGCGATCAATGGGTTAACAATTACTTTAACAATGCTTACCCATACTAATTGCTTTTTTTCTCCTTTAAGATTCAACCCAACAAGAGATGCACCCATAGCAAAAAGTGCTACTGGTGCGGCAGAAGGAGCCAACATTGAAAATAAATTATAAATTGGTGTGGGGATACTAAGTGAATAGTATGAAAAAATGCCCCCTATTACAGGAGCTATAAGCACGGGGCTCTTACAAAACATACCAATAAAAGTTGACCATATTTTTTGAAAATGATTTCCTGACTTTTTAAGATTAGAAAAAAATGATAGCCATAAAATGAACACCATATTAGTTGTTAAGGTAGCGACTACTACAGCTATAGTACCTTTTTCACCAAACATGTAAAAAGCCAGCGGGACCCCCATATAAATAGTGTTCCCCCAACCACAAATTAGCGCTAAAACAGTTGCATCTATAACTCCTTTACTTTTCATTCCTCGATAACAAAAAACGCCAATAAACATTGTTATCAAACTAGACAAGAAAAAAGCAGCTATAAAAAGTGGGTTTACTAAATCATTTATTGAGGCATTCGCTGTTGCTAAAAAGAGCATTGGAGGAACAGCAAACCGCAGTACGTATTGATTCAATATATCTACAGATTCACGAGGTAAGCCCCAATACTTACATGACGACCAGCCGCATAAAATAACCACAAATACGGGGATGACAACATCAAAAATAATTTCCAACTAAAAGTTTCCTATCGTAACGTAATGAAGCGAGTTTATTGGTTACATTATAAATGCAAAGAGGGGTTGGTTGAGTTTAACATTAACTTAATCAATAGAAGTAACATAACTTCCCTGTGTTTATTATGAGTATTTACAAGGTTTATTCATGCATTTACTCGTTTGATATCATCATAATTAGAGTATAAAACTAAGCTACTGTTATTAAGAGTATTATTAACTATATTTATATTTTCTACTTGATACAGCAATATAGCTGATTTCAAGCACGTATTAACGTAAAATATTTTTTTATAAGCTAAATCGCATTAATTAACGATATGAACAACACACCAAAGCTAAGTTTTCAACAAGACGGTACGCCCTACTCAGAAGAATTTAACGATATATATTTTGATAGTGAATCTGGCTATCAACAAAGTGAAGATATTTTTATTCATGGCAACAATATTAATCATAGATTACAACAGTGTAATGATAGCTTTGTCATAGCAGAAACCGGTTTTGGTACCGGACTTAATTTTTTATTAACCTTACAAGCTTACCAAGTATTACAAGCAAGCTCCCCTAATGGAGGCTTAGCAAAGCTTACCTTTATTAGTGTAGAAAAATTTCCTTTATCTAGAGTTCAATTAGCACAATCACTAAATGCTTTACCTCAACTGCGCATTTTTACTGATTTACTGCTGGCTCAATATCCTGAATTTAATAAAAAAAACGAGCAATTAAAAGAGTTCACCGTAAACTTCTTTAACGATCAAGTAACACTTAAAATCATTATTGACGACGCAACTAGCGGCTTAGCTAAATTAAAATCCAACAAAGTCGGTTTAGTCGATGCATGGTATTTAGATGGTTTCTCCCCAGCTAAAAACCCAGCAATGTGGAGCAAACAATTATTTAATGAAATTGGCCGATTATCTAAAGTGCAAGCCAGTATTGCTACATTCACCGTTGCTGGCTTCGTTAAAAGACATTTACAGGAAATTGGCTTCCGTGTAGAAAAAAAGAAATACAATGGTGATAGGGAAAAAATATTAACCGGAATTTTTCAACAAAACCCCAACACCACCAAAGGCTATCAATTAAGACCTAATATAATAAAACCTCAACATGTCAGTATTATCGGCGGAGGTATCGCTTCAGCTTGCGCTGCTTATACCTTAACTAAACAAGGCATCAAAGTTACTTTGTATTGCAAAGACAATACACTCGCTCAAGGCGCTTCAAGTAATGCTATAGGTGCATTATATCCCTTACTACACCAGCAAAAAGATGATATTAGTTTGTTTTACCAACAAGCTTTTTGGCGAGCTAAAACACTTTATACAGAGTTGTCTGAGCAGGGATTCAAATTTTCTCATCAATGGTGCGGTTTATTAGAAATAGGTTACAAAGAAGCAATAATCAAACGCCAAAAAACGTTTACCGAGCTTGCTACTTGGCCAACGGAGCTGATTCACCATATTGATGCAGAGCAGGCAAGTAAAGTAGCTAATATTACGCTGAACGATGGCGGGCTATTCATGCCAAATGCAGGTTGGTTAGCGCCCCAAGAACTTGTAAAACAATTAACTAATGCGGCCAAAGCTACTGGTAGATTAAAAGTTAATACAAATGTTTTAGTAAATAAAATAGAACAAGTTCAACCAGTTGAAAATCAAACACAAAAAGAAAAAGTACACTGGAAGCTACTCACTAATCAAGGTGATTTTGATGCCAGTGTTTTAGTGGTATGTGGTGGTGCCGAAGTTATTAACGCTGAGTTTATCAAACAACTACCTTTTAGCTCCGTACAAGGGCAAGTAACCTCGATGAAAACTAACAATAACATTAAACCATTATCCACTGTTATATGTCATAAAGGCTATTTAACCCCAGCAAGTAGTAGTTCTCAGCACCAAGGTATTCATTGTATTGGTGCCACCTTTAAGAAAAACAGTACTGATACAACGGCAACTAAAGAAGATGACAAGTTCAATTTAGCGATGCTAAAAAACTGCTTACCGGATTTAGCTAAACAAATTAGTTGGACTGAGCAGGATATTTCAACCAGTAAAGCAAGACTGCGCTGTATGACACCAGATCATATGCCAATGGTTGGTGCCATGCCTGATATCCAACAACATATTGAAACATACCCTCACCTAGCTAAAGACAAAAATTGGAAATATAAGCAAGCGGCTCCCGTGGTTAAAAACCTTTATGTCATGATGGGCTTTGGTGCTAGAGGGTTATGTTCTGCGCCTTTAGCCGCAGATATTTTAATGGCTGACTTATGCGGAACCCCATATCCCGTCAGTAATGAAATGCTATTTAACTTAAGTCCAAACCGCTTTATTATTCGCGATATCGTTAGACGAAAGTTATAACGAATACATTTTATGAAATAGAATCCTTTTATTACGGTCTATTATTACTATACCCGTATCAAAAGAAGTCAATTAAATGAAAAAGCTCGAACACAAACTACTCCCCTGCATTTTTTGTACTATTGGGCGTAGTTGCTATGTGGCGGGACACAACCTAGTTCATACAGGTGTGAACAAGCTTGTTACTCACAAAAGTAAAAACAACATCGATAGTAATAAAAAATCACCATTGATGGGCACGTTACCAGAGAAAAAATAAAACTTTTTCGTAACCAGTCACTGTCTAAACCGTTATTTAATCCCTACTTTAACATCGCTTGTTGTAGCACCAGCCAAAAGTTTTGCACTATGGCATTATCTTGAGGACTTAGTTCTGTTTTTGCTTTAGCTAATTTTTCAGTTACCGCTTGAATTAGCTCTGCCGATATATTTTGCTCTTCTTCTGGAAACTGCGAAACGGCTGATGAAAACAAACCACGTAAATAGCTACTTGCGAATAAGGTGTCGCTATCAATATCTTGATCGAATAGGCTATCTAAGTACTGATAAAGATCTGTGATGGTGTCCAATTTTTTTATCATGTAATTCTCTAAAAATAATATCTAAAAGAGTAAGTAATTAACCTGTCTCTTATACACATCTCCGAGCCCAC
>OJCW01000610.1_pt1 | contig 10706 bp, 5 predicted proteins | sample 1592461 | NCBI WGS metagenome assembly OJCW01 (sample SAMN05416884, study PRJEB24817) | seawater metagenome | isolation source: Sea water | place: Canada:Atlantic | collected 2013-11 | reverse complement strand
ATCTACACAGAGTAGATCGTCGGCAGCGTCAGATGTGTATAAGAGACAGGTGAAGTACCATACTAAAAATGGGCATACTTTGTGGCTTGATAGAACTATTGTTCCTTTTTTAGATTCAGAAGGTAAGCTTGAAACATATACCAGTGTCCATACAGATATTACTGAACAAAAAGCCTTAGCGAATTCTTTATCAAGTCAAAAACTTGCAATGGATACCCATTCAATTATTGCAGAGACTGATATCAAGGGTTCCATCATATATGTTAATGATAAATTTTGTAATCTTAGTGGTTACTCAAGAGAAGAACTCATTGGTCAAAACCATAGGATACTTAACTCGAATAATAAACCAAAGTCTTATTGGAGTGCTATGTACAAAGTCATGCTTGAGGGTAATGTTTGGCAAGACGAAGTTAAAAATAGAGCCAAAGATGGAAAATATTATTGGGTTGATACAACTATTGTTCCCCGTATGGGAGTAGACGGAAAACCTCAAAGCTATATTTCCATTAGAACAGATATAACAGAAGAAAAAAAATTAGCAAATTTACTTGTTGAACAGAAGTTTGCAATGGACCAACATGTAATTATAGCAACGACTGATGCTGATGGTTCGATTACGTATGCTAATGATAAATTCATGGAAATCAGTGGTTATTCGCAGGATGAGTTAATAGGACAAAACCATCGAATGATTAACTCAGGAAACCAGCCAAAGTCATATTGGAAAGCTATGTATGATAGTGTTTCTCTTGGAAACGTATGGAAAGACCAAGTCAAAAACATAGCTAAAAATGGAAGCTATTATTGGGTTGAAACAAGTATTGTACCTTTCATGGGAGCAGGAGAAAAACCTGATAGTTATATCTCTATTCGAACGGATATTACAAGTCAAAAGAAGGTAGAAGAGGTTTTGTCGAATCATAGGTTTGCAGTGGATCAACATTCTATCATTGCAATTACTGATATAAATGGTTTGATTACTTATGTTAATGACAAATTTTGTGAAATAAGTGGATATTCGGAAAAAGAACTAATAGGTAAAAATCATAGAATACTAAATTCAAATAATCAGCCAAAATCCTATTGGAAAGAAATGTATAAAGTTTTAAAGGAAAAAGCCATCTGGCAAGGTGAAATCAAAAATAAAACTAAAAATGGAGAATATTATTGGGTTGATACTACTATAGCGCCATTCTTTGATTTAAATGGAAAGGCCGACAGTTACATCTCTATTAGAACAGATATTACTAAATATAAAAAAGTGCAAGAAGAACTCGAAATACACAAACAAGAACTAGAAAAAATTGTTTTAAAAAGAACGACAGAATTGGAAGAGGTTAATTCTAAGCTAAAAATACTAACTGAAATAGATCCGTTAACAAACCTTCCTAACAGAAGAAGATTAATATATGACTATAACATTGAGTTATCTAGAGCTAAGCGTTTCGACAGAAAAATGGCTTTGTTTTTCTTGGATTTAGATAACTTTAAAGGCACTAATGACAAACACGGGCATAAAGTTGGAGACTCCTTGTTGCAACTAGTCTCCGAGAAGGTTCTTCAGCTATTAAGAAAAAATGAATTTATCTATAGAATTGGTGGAGATGAGTTTTGTATTTTAATTCCGGAATTTAAAGACAAAGAAAAACTTCAAATTATTGCTCAAAGGATAATCAAAAAAATATCAGGGATTGACTTATTAGGCTCAATTAAAATTAATGTAGGATGTAGTATTGGTATAGCAATTTCACCTGAGAATGGAGAAACTCTTTCCGATTTATTGACCTCTGCTGATAATGCTATGTACCTTAGTAAAAAGTTAGGTAAAAATATTTATACTTTCTGTTAATCCGTAATAATAAATATGTACAGGCTGTTTAAGTGAGCATGTCACTAATTTAGGGCAGCTTTGTCGGATAATTTATCGGTTAAGTAAGCCTAGGCTAACGTCCGGTATCGTATCAACAGTGACCAAAAAACACGTTCAATATTTACCGTTGCTAAAGACCCCTCTGTGGCAAAAGTGACGGTTAAACAAAATTCTCTAAGCAGCTTAGTTTTTTAGCACTAATATTATTTAGTTCTAATGTTTCCTTGGTATTGGCTATCGCCTTCAAGGTTTTATTTTAGATATTAACGGCTCTAAAGTTTACTTAATTTCTAGTACACTTTTTAAGGATAGTTAATTACTAGCCTCTCTTTAATTATAAAACATAAGCTTATTAAGCCTTTATATTGGCCAATAACGTCTAACCTGTTAAAGTTTTTTAAATATATAGCAAGGATGTTTAATGGCAGGACAATATTCACCTAGGCAGTTTTTTAGTCAAATACCTAATGTGTTATTACAACGATATTTTAAACATAAAACTATAACCTTTACTGTAGATTTTACTGCGATTAAAGAAAATGATGATAATACATTATTCAATACGTAAATTGGGTTAGAAGATGGCTAACAAACTATTGTTGATGCTGATTTAAAGTAATAAATATACTGGCATGTGAAGGGGGTATCCATGCCTTAGTTGATGAGTCGGCCGATTTAAATGATGAATTTTTTTTGTTGAAACTCCGCTATTAAAGACTTTCGTGCTAAAGCACTATGGGCGTTTATTGTAAAGCTTAACTATTGGCATTGTGAGGCAATGTTTTTACATGCTGATAACGTGAGTGCGCCTTATTGGAAAAAACGCATTAACTTACCGAAAATAACATATGATATTGAAGATGGAGTGATAGATGTGCTGTCACATGCTATTTGTGATTACTTTTATACAAAAGAAGCGCGTGGTAGGCATTGTAAAATAGAGGCGTATTGTTAGTTTAGGCTATTAAAGGCAAGATAAGGCTGAGAGTTCTATGTTAAAAATTAAAGTTTAACCTTCTTTATAATTAGAAGGTAAGTTTGAAGCAAAAATTAGTTTTTCCCGCTTATGAGGTGTATGTACTCTTTAACTTATTTTGGTGTTTTCGTTAAGGTATCAAGAGTTGATTCTTAATAAAAAGCGCAAGTGTTAACGTGAGTCTCCACGCTAACACTGTTTATTGCTTTATCAAAACTCAAGTGTCGAAAACCTTAATATCACTTAGATGAGAGTTCATTATGTTGAGTGATTTCATCGCTAAGCGCTTGCTGCGACCTATCCTCAGATACTTTACGTTCGGTTAACCAGTAAAAAAAGAGCGGCACAAAAAATATGGCCAAGAATGTTGCTGCTATCATGCCGCCCATTACCCCCGTACCAACACTATGGCGTGCACCAGCGCCTGCGCCAGAGCTTAACGCTAAAGGAACAACACCTAGAATAAAAGCAAGTGATGTCATGATAATAGGTCTAAAGCGTAATCGAGCAGCTTCTAATGCAGCAGCACCTGTTGTCCAACCTTCTTGCTTTTTCATTAAGGCATATTCGACAATCAAAATTGCATTCTTACTGGCTAAGCCTAATAAGGTAACTAACCCAATTTGAAAATAAACATCACTTGTCATTCCTGCTATCCAAACTGATACTAAGGCACCGAAAATACCAAAAGGTAAAGCTAACAATACTGATAATGGTAAAGACCAACGCTCATAAAGTGCTGCCAGAATTAAAAATACCATAATAACAGCCATGCCTAGCGCAAGGGCGGTAGAGCCTGAGCTTCTTTTTTCTTGATACGCGGTGCCTGTCCATTCATAGCTCATATCTGACGGTAATACGTCTTTGGCAATACGCTCAATTTCGGCAATTGCCTGACCAGAGCTGTACCCTGGGGCAGCACTACCTAATAACTTAACTGCAGACAAGTTATTGTAGCGCTCTAAACTGTCAGGCCCACTACTGTAGTTAATTTCTGCAAATGCTGATATTGGTATCATGTCGCCGTTATTACTTTTCACATATATGCGAGCAATATCTTTAGGACTCATTCTAAATTCAGGCTCCGCTGACATTAATACCTGCCAAGTTCTGCCAAATTTATTAAAGTCATTGAGGTAATAAGTTCCCATTGTGCCAGCTAATGCGTTAAATGCATTGTTGATAGGAATGTTCATAGCCCGCGCTTGTTCACGATCTATTTTGACCGTTAATTGTGGCGAGTCTGAACGCCATAATGTTTGAACACCGGCAAGTATAGGGCTTTGTTGAGCGGCTCCCATCATTGCTTGCATGCTTTGTTTTAATTTTTTTACGCCACCGTCACCTCGATTTTGGAGGTAGAACTCAAAACCACCAGTATTTCCTAAACCAGGTATGGCTGGTGGGTTAAAGGCTAAGACTAATGCTTCATTAATATTAGCGGTTTTCATAAATAACTCACCTACCAATTGCTGAGAGCTTACTTCTCTATCATCCCAATGTTTTTGAATAACAAAAATAGTCGCTGCATTATTTTTATAACCTCCACCAAGAAAGTCGAAGCCAGTAAAAGAAATAACATCTTCATTTGCTGGGTTTGATTCTATCGCTGCAATAACTTCATTTACTACTTTTTTGGTACGTTGTAATGAGGCGCCATCAGGTAAAAATACAGCCGAAATGTAATACCCTTGATCTTCATCAGGCACTAAAGAACTTGGTGTTTTTAGCCACATGTTTGCTGTTATTACTATCATGCCTATAACCAGCATTAAGGCCAATAAACCTCGACGTAGAAAGAAGCTTACTCCGGTAACGTAGTGACCAGTGACTCTATTAAAAAAGCGATTAAAGGCATTAAAAAGGAAGTTCTCTTTTTTATCTTCATGCTTTAATACTAATACACATAACGCTGGCGTCATGGTTAATGCAACTAAGCCTGATAAACTTACTGAAATGGAAATAGTGATGGCAAATTGCCTGAATAACTCACCGGTTAAGCCGCCTAAAAAGGCAATAGGGACAAACACTGAACATAGGACTAATACGATGGCAATGACTGGGCCACTTACTTCTTTCATTGCTTTTATCGCGGCATCTCGAACTGATACACCTTCTTCATGCATAATCCGCTCAACGTTTTCAAGCACTACAATGGCATCATCAACAACAATACCGATAGATAACACCATACCGAACAACGTTAACGTATTGATAGAGTAACCCAGCATATAAAGACCAGCAAAAGTCCCTAACAAGGAAACAGGAACGGCCATTATTGGAATTAATGTTGCCCGCCAGTTTTGTAAAAAGATGAATACTACTAAAAATACCAGCAGCATAGCTTCGCCAAGGGTTTTTAAAACTTCACGAATTGATACTTTTACAAAGCGTGTTGTATCGTAAGGTAATAAATGTTTGAGGCCAGAAGGGAAACGAGTTTTTAAGTCTGCAATAGTTTCATTCACTTCATCAGCAACATCTAGGGCATTAGCACCCGGTTGTAAGAATATACCTAATAAAACGGCTTCTTTACCATTGATGCGGCCATCAAAATCATAATCTTTTGAGCCTAACTCTACGCGGGCAATATCTTTTAACCGCAAAGAACTACCATCAGTATTTGAGCGAATAATTATTTCTTCAAACTCTTTCGCTGTTGATAATCGGCCTTGTACTTTTACACTGTAAACTAATGATTGTGGAGTAGCTGATGTAGGTGTTGCGCCAATTCTTCCGGCTGCATATTGTGAGTTTTGTTCGCGCACAGCACTGCTAATTTCTTCTACTGTAACACCTAATTGACTCATTACATCAGGGCGTAACCAAATACGCATGGCATAATCTTTAGCGCCAAATATTTGTACACTGGTTGTACCGGGAATTCTTTTTATTTTATCGAGAATATTTAAGGTGACGTAATTTGACGTCCATAATGCTTCGCGACTATCATCAGGCGAATAAAAGGCATGAACATGTAAAAAACTTGACGAGCCTTTGGCAACAACAACACCTTGACGGCGTGTTTCTTCAGGTAAACGTGCTTCTACTTGTTTAACTCGGTTGTTAACATTAACGGACGCTTGATCAGGATCGGTACCTATTTCAAAGGTTACCGTAATGGTGGTCGCGCCAGCACTGGTGGAGGTTGAAGACATATACATCATACCTTCGATCCCCGTAATTGCGTTTTCTAAGGGAGTCGCAACAGTTTGCTCTAATACTTCAGCGGATGCACCCGGATATATTGCTGTTACTTGTACAATGGGTGGCGACATTTCTGGATATTGCGCAATGGATAAACTACGCATTGCAGCTAAACCAGCTAAAACAATAAAAATTGAAATGACAAAAGCAAAGATAGGTCGATCAATAAAATAACGAGAAAACATTAATCGGCTCCTTATTGCTGCGTGGTAGACGTTGGCTGTTCATCAGCTAAACGAATAGGCATACCAGGGAAAAATATACGTGCCATACCATCAATGATTACTTGGTCACCTTTTTTTAATCCCTCACGAATAACCCATCCATTTTCTATGCCTTTCGCTTCAGTTACCCATTCACCAACAACCACAGGGGCAGGTAAGGCGACAGTTATGCCGTTATCGTTTTTAGCCATAACATAAACAAATTTTCCAAGGCCATTATCTAATACGGCTCTTTGAGGCACTACGAATGCGTTTTCACGTATAGCACCTTCTAATATGATACGAACAAACTGTCCGGGTCTTAGAGAGAAGTTAGGATTGGGTGTTATTGCCTGCAGTTCACTTGTTCCTGTTTGACTGTTAATACGAATGTCACTGAAATTAACTTGGCCAACTTGCGGGTGTAATGAGCCATCAAATAACTTAATTCTGGTTTTCCAATGTCCTTCTTCTGGCAATGTGAGTGAGCCCGCAGCTGCATCATTACGCATTTGTAATTGTTCACGCTCAGATAAACCAAAACGTACACGAATAGGATCTATCTGGGTTAATTGCGTCAGCAACACATCAGGGCCTGAAACATAGGTGCCTTCAGAAACTAATTCACGGCCAACAATACCCGTAACAGGGGAGGTTACTTTGGTATAATTTAAGCGTAACTTTGCTTGTTCTAAGTTTGCTTGCATAGAATTAACATCAGCTAAATTGATATCAACACTTGAAATGGCATTATCTAGTTCACGTTGTGAAATTGAATTTTTAGCACGTAATGGCCTTATTCTATTTACTTCACGTTGTGCTTGTTTGAGGCGAACCGTAGCAGCATTCAAGTCGGCTTCACTTTTTACCATTTCAGCGGCATAAGTTTTTGCATCTAAACTGAATAGAGACTGGCCAGCAGTGACTTTATCGCCTTCACTAAAATTTCGAGTTTGTAGTATGCCTGATACTTGAGCACGAATTTCAACTTCTTTAGCGCCCGATAATGTCGCAGGTAGTTCAATACTAAAAGGAACAGATTGGGTCGCCATTTCTATAACAGAGACTGCGGCAGGGGCCATCCCTTTTGGTGCTGACTTTTGCTCTTGTTCACAACCTGATAGTGATGCAACAAGGATAGTGATGGATGATAACAATAAAACTTTTTTTAACAATGGCTTTAGTTGGCCATTAAACATAAAACGAGATGTTGACATAAAAAACCTATAAATAAACAACGCAAAAAACGAGCATAAAAGTAAACTACTCGGTGCAGTTTACCTATTTTTATTGAAAAGTAAACTCAATAGTGTAGAATTTGCACATGATTTAAGATAGACAATTAGTTACATGGAAAAAGCATTAACCTTAACAGAAAAAAAGCGTTTAGCTATTTTATCTGCAGCGCAAGAAGAGTTTAAAGAAAAAGGTTTTATAGGGGCTAGTATGGATTCACTAGCTAAAAGAGCAGAAGTATCCAAACGTACTGTGTACAACCATTTTCCCAGTAAAGATACTTTGTTTCATAATATTGTTAAACAACTATGTGATTCATTCTGTCAGGCTGTAAATATTGAATATCAAAGTAACAAACCACTTGCTGAGCAATTGCACATCGCGGCGATGAATGAAATTCAATTATTAGCATCAGAAAGCTTTCGTGATTTAAATCGAATTATCCTTGCAGAGTTTATTCGCTCCCCTGACTTAGCTGCTAGTACCTTAGAGCATTTAGGCCAGAAAAAAGATGGGCTACATGTTTGGATAAAGGATGCGATTGATGATGGTCGCCTAAAAACTGTTGATGAGGATTATGCAGCGAAACAGTTTTTAGGGTTAATTAAGGCGAACGCTTTTTGGCCACAGTTATTAATGAATGAAGTATTTCCATCCTTAGAGCAACAAACTGTTATTGCTAACGATGCCGTTTTAATGTTTTTAGCCCGTTATGAGGTATAGCCTTTGAACATCGGTTTTTCTTTTACTAGATAGCTAATTAGTTTCTAGTAGGAATATGCTCATAACCCGTGAGTCACTTTCTGACTAATAAGTTCATCATTGTCAAAATCATCAACGGCAATAACGGCTTTTCTTCCTTTTTCCGCTTTAATTAATAGTGTAGCTTCAGTTTCTGAAATGACACTGGCTGCTAAACCAAGCTTGGCAACATAGTCCAAATTATAAAAAGGAAACTTTTTATCTAATGCAGTACAGACTTTTGAGAAGACAGGTTCACAGGCTAGAATATCCTCTAACGTTTGTTCTAGCGTGCCGAACACATTAGTATCATTACGTGTCAGATATTGGTCTTTACCAAGGCGTGTTCGTACTTCACTAGGTGTTTGTAGTAACGTAGCAACTTGATGGTCTAATTCATCACTTGGCTTGGTGAGCCAAGTGCCTAAAGGGAATATGATTAGCCGTAAACTATGAGCAAGCCACTTATTAGGGAAGTTATTTAGTAGTGCATCAATCGCTTGTTGAATATTAAATAATGAATCTTCAACAGCCCACTGTAATAAAGGTAAGTCTTCTTTCTTCCTTCCTTCATCATTAAATCTTTTTAAACTAGCGCTCGCTAGGTACAAGTAACTTAGTACATCGCCAAGTCTTGCTGAAATACGCTCTTTTCTTTTTAAATTAGCGCCTAATGCCAACATTGAAATATCACTAAGCATTGCCAAGTTTGCACTAAAACGTGTTAATAACTGATAATAGCGTTTCGTTTCATCATTAAATGGCGTAGATAAAAACCGTCCTCCGGTAAATGAACAGCATAAACTACGGCTCACATTACTAATACTAAAACCGATATGACCAAATAAGGCATGGTCAAATTCATTTAAGGCTTGCTCTTCATTATCGTTAGTCGCTGCTTGTAATTCAGCAAGAACATAAGGGTGACAACGGATTGCGCCCTGACCATAAATAATTAAACTGCGTGTCAGGATATTTGCGCCTTCGACAGTGATTGCGATAGGAGCGCCTTGGTAACTACGAGCAAGGTAATTACTGGGACCCATGCAAATTCCTTTTCCGCCATGAATATCCATAGCATCATTCATGGAAGAGCGCATTTTTTCTGTGAGATGATATTTAGTTATCGCTGATATTACCGATGGCTTTTCACCAAGATCTATTGCTCCGGTAGACATGATAGTAACCGCATCCATTAAATAAGCATTACCACCTATGCGAGCTAAAGGCTCTTCAATGCCTTCCATTTTACCAATTGGCAGTTTGAACTGTTTACGTATGCGGCTGTAAGCACCTGTGGCTAATGCTACAGTTTTAATACCACCAGCACTGTTTGAAGGTAATGTAATCGCCCGGCCAACGGATAAGCATTCAACTAGCATACGCCAACCTTGGCCAGCCATATCACTGCCACCGATAATGTAATCTAGCGGAACAAAAACATCTTTACCCTGTGTAGGTCCGTTTTGAAAAGGGATATTTAAGGGGAAATGTCGACGGCCTATAGTGATCCCATCCAGATCTGTTGGGATAAGAGCACAGGTTATACCTAATTCTTTTTTATCACCCAGAAAGCTATCAGGATCTTGTAGTTTAAAGGCTAAACCTAGTACGGTCGCTATGGGGGCTAATGTAATGTATCGTTTATCCCAGTTAAGCCTCATCCCTAACACTTCTTTACCTTCAAAGCTTTGTCGGCATACAATGCCTGTATCTGGGATTGAACCTGCATCAGAGCCTGCTTCAGGACTAGTTAAAGCAAAGCAAGGAATTTCAATGCCTTGAGCAAGTCGGGGTAAGTAATACTCTTGTTGCTCTTTAGTACCATATTCTTGTAATAGCTCTCCAGGCCCTAATGAGTTTGGAACCCCAACGGTACTCGCTAATACCGTACTTACGCCACTTAGCTTTTGTAATACTCTAGATTGAGCAAAAGCAGAAAATTCTAATCCGCCATATTTCTTTTTGATGATCATGGCAAAAAACTGTTTTTCTTTTAAAAACTGCCAAACCTCAGGTGAAAGATCCGCTATTTCATGGGTAGTGTGCCAATCATTGACCAAAGCACACACTTCTTCAACGGGTCCATCTAAGAAGGCTTTTTCTTGAGCGCTAAGTCTTGGTTGAGGATAGTTGTGTAATTTTGTCCAGTCTGGATTTCCACGAAATAATTCAGCGTCAAACCATGTAGTACCTGCATCTATCGATTGTTGCTCGGTTTCTGACATTTGTGGCATTATTTTTTTAAATAAATTTAACAATGGCATGCTAATAAACTGCAGTCGAATTATGTCTATGTTTAATGGTAGAGCAACGACAGCAAATAATAGCCATGAAATGAAGCCAACGGTATTAAAAAAAGTACCAACTGCTAATAGTAATATGAAGGCAAAGGTAAATGTTGATAGCGATGCTCTTACATAAGTCATGAACCAAACTAATGAAAATGCTGAGATGAGCCATACGTATA
>OJCW01000606.1_pt1 | contig 10787 bp, 8 predicted proteins | sample 1592461 | NCBI WGS metagenome assembly OJCW01 (sample SAMN05416884, study PRJEB24817) | seawater metagenome | isolation source: Sea water | place: Canada:Atlantic | collected 2013-11 | reverse complement strand
ACAGAGTAGATCGTCGGCAGCGTCAGATGTGTATAAGAGACAGGGTTACCTACCCAAAAGATATGTACTGATCCAGTTTCCCGATATTAATAAACTAGGTAACTTCGCTCAGCATGTCATTCAAGGAATGGGTGTTACCGTTCGTGGCTTAATTGAAGGCCATGAGGGGGCTGTGCTGGCTTTTGTTAGTACAATTAAGCAAACAATACAAATGCCATCACGTATAATCGTATTAGACTTCCCTCATACAGTTGGTATACAAAACTTACGCTCTTCTATTCGTATCGATACGCATATCCAAGCTAAGGTCAAAATAGATCAAGACTATTGGCAAACTACGATTACTAACTTATCGGTTAATGGCTGCCAATTAAGTATTGAAAATGGCGAACAACTCGTTTTATCTGAGAAAAAAGAAATAGAAATCATCGTTGAAGATAAGCAAGGTGGCAGTAATATTAAGCTTAATGGCTCAGTATGTAACTTAAAACAAGTGGAAGATGGCTTGTCTTTTGGCGTTAAACTCAAAACAGAAGGCGATAAAGAAGTTAATCAGTTATTACTTAACACGATTGCAGTGCAAGGATAATATATTGACAAAAGATGCTTGCCTTTAGAGTACCTTAGCCTTAATTTCCCCATCAGTTACCTGAATAGTAATCTCCTCATGCAACACTACTTGTGAAACTGAATTAATTACCTCTTTGTCTTTATTGCGACTAATGCTATAACCACGAGCGATTGTTGCCAATGGGCTGACTAGTTGTATCTGCTCTATTAAATTTATAAAAGAATCACGTTTATGTTGTACGTTATTTTGTAGCGCACTAATCAATCTTTGCTCTTGTTTTTTTATTTGCTCTTGCTGATTTGTAATGATCTTGAGAGGAGATAATTGCATTAACCTTTGCTGTAAATTATTAGGTTGTTGCTTTGATTGTGTCATCAATCGTTGTATGACGTTAGTTAAGCGTAAACTCAATTCATCATGTTTTTGTTGTTGTACTAACAATTGTTGTTCAGGATGAACTTGTGCTAATCGGTGCTGAAGGTGATTTTGCTGTTGTTGTACAATGTGGATTTTTCGGCTAACAGCCTGTGTTAACCGTTGTTCTAACACGGAGATTTTATCGATTAGTTCACTACTATCACTGGCGACTAACTCTGCTGCTGCTGAAGGGGTCGCAGCGCGTAAATCCGCGACATAATCACTAAGCGTAGTATCTACTTCATGACCAACGGCGCTGATAACAGGTAAGTTACTATCATATATAGCATGAACGACAGATTCTTCATTAAATGGCCAAAGATCTTCTAACGAACCACCGCCACGCCCAACGATTAATACATCACACTCTTGTCTGCTATTGGCTTGCACAATGGCATGACATATATCATTACTGGCATATTCTCCTTGAACTAATGCAGGATAAATTATGACGTTAATTCTAGGGTTTCTACGCTTCAATACCGATATAATATCTTTAACAGCAGCACCTGTAGGCGAGGTGATTACCCCCACACTTTGAATATGATCGGGTATTGTTTTTTTGTGGGATTGTGAAAATACACCAAGGACATTAAGCTTGTTTTTTAAGTGTTCATACTGTTGACGAAGTAACCCTTCACCAGCATCTTCCATCTGTTCAATAATTAACTGGAAGTCACCACGAGGTTCATACAACGAGACTTTCGCACGCACCAAGACTTGTTGACCATTACGTGGTGATAGCCGTACGCGGCGGTTATTGCCTTTAAACATGGCACAACGCACTTGGGATTTACTATCTTTGAGTGACAAATACCAATGGCCTGACCCAGCAGCAACAAAATTAGATATTTCACCTGTTAACCAAACCGTATTTAGCTCACTTTCTAAAACAAAGCGAACTTTTCGGGTTAATTCACTTACTTGTAAAATGTGCTGTTCTGTCATAAAAAATAGATATTCAATCAGTTAAACCGTGTTGGAACAATAGTATATACGTAAACCACGCCAATATGCGAGTTTCAGCGGCTTTGAGTAGAGTATGACCAACCAGTACTGTTTCGTAAAAATAATACAATTTAAAGGAAAATTTATGTTTACCTAACCAAAGAAAACAGTTAAAATTCTGCCGCAATATTAAGTACTAACTCATACGACTTTAGTACTAACTTCACATCTAACCCTGGTGATATTGCGATGTTACGAATTGCCCAAGAAGCGTTAACTTTTGACGATGTTCTATTAGTACCTGCCCATTCTACGGTACTACCTCATACTGCTGATCTAAAAACCCGTATAACCCGAAAAATCAGTTTAAATGTACCTATGGTGTCTGCTTCTATGGATACCGTAACTGAAGCCCGCTTGGCAATTACCTTAGCTAAAGAAGGTGGTTTAGGTTTTATTCATAAGAATATGACCATCGCGGAACAAGCCAGTAACGTGAAGCAAGTTAAAAAATATGAAAGTGGTATTGTCACTAACCCGAAAACTGTTAAATCAACGGACTCTGTTGAGCAAGTTATGCGTAAAGCAGATGACTTAAGTTTTACTGGCTTTCCAGTAGTTGATGATGAAAACAACCTCGTGGGTATTATCACGGGTCGTGATTTACGTTTTGAAACTGATTTAACTCAACCTGTATCAGCATTAATGACTGTTAAAAAAGATTTAGTTACAGTTAAAGAAGGCGCGGCTCGCGAAGAAATTTTAGGGCTAATGCATGAAAATCGTATTGAAAAAATATTGGTTGTTGATGATGAATTTAAATTAGTGGGTTTAATCACAGCAAAAGATTATCAAAAAGCTGAAAATAAGCCTAATGCTTGTAAAGATGAGTTGGGTCGCTTACGTGTTGGTGCCGCTGTTGGCGTTGGCGCAGGTACTGATGAGCGTATTGATGCCTTGGTTGCTGCAGGCGTTGACGTATTATTAATTGATACCTCACATGGCCACTCACAAGGTGTATTAGACCGTGTGAAAGAAACACGCGAGAAATACCCTGATTTACAAATTGTAGCGGGTAACGTTGCAACTGGCGCTGGTGCAAAAGCAATGGCCGATGCAGGGGTTGATGCGGTTAAAGTTGGCATAGGCCCAGGCTCAATCTGTACGACGCGCATTGTAACAGGTGTTGGCGTTCCTCAGTTAACTGCTATCTCAAATGCAGTTGAAGCATTGAAAGGTACTGATATTCCAGTAATTGCTGATGGCGGTATTCGCTTTTCAGGTGATATAGCTAAGGCATTAGTTGCTGGTGCTCACTGTGTTATGGTTGGTAGCATGCTGGCGGGAACTGAAGAAGCACCAGGTGAAGTTGAACTTTATCAAGGTCGTTACTATAAATCATACCGTGGTATGGGCTCTTTGGGTGCAATGGATCAAAAAGAAGGTTCAAGTGATCGTTACTTCCAAAAAACTGATGGTGAAGCAGACAAGCTAGTGCCAGAAGGCATTGAAGGCCGTGTTGCCTATAAAGGCCCTGTATCAGCAATCATTCATCAGCAGATGGGCGGTTTACGTTCATCAATGGGCTTAACGGGCTCTAAAGATATTGAGACTATGCGTACGAAGCCTGAATTTATGACTATCACGTCAGCAGGTATGGGCGAGTCACATGTACACGACGTAACCATCACCAAAGAAGCGCCTAACTATCGTATGGGCTAGGTCGAATATTTCATTTCTTTGCTATTTTGCGTAATGGCGGCATCAGAAGTACTCACCTAGTAAACTAGGCTCCGTGCTTCTTCTTTGCTCTAACGCTAACTAGCTTAGAATTAAAACATTCTTGTTTTAATTCTAATGTAAAAATACAAAATTCAAACACCCTGAGCTAATTAAAGTTCAGGGTGTTGTTATTTATAACAACACCTTTAAGCGTACCTTTTAGGTAAATAGTAGGAAAACAGCATGAGTAAAGACATTCATGATCACCGAATACTGATATTAGATTTTGGTTCACAATACACTCAGCTTATTGCTCGTCGTGTTCGTGAAATTGGCGTTTACTGTGAACTTTGGTCATGGGATGTGACGGAAGCACAGATTAAAGAATTTAATCCTACAGGTATTATTCTTGCTGGTGGTCCAGAATCTGTCACAGAAGAAAACTCTCCTCGTGCACCAGAATATGTGTTTAACGCAAATGTACCAGTGTTGGGTATTTGTTACGGCATGCAAACCATGGCTGAGCAGCTTGGTGGTGGCGTGATAAGTAGCGATCACAAAGAATTTGGTTATGCTGCTGTAGAAGTTATTGCGAAATCAGCATTATTTAATGCGATTGAAGACAGTATTTCAGCGCAGGGTAATGCGTTATTAGATGTTTGGATGAGTCATGGCGATAAAGTATCAGCCATCCCTGAAGGGTTTGTGACGGTTGCTAAAACTGATAGCTGTGCTTATGCGGCAATCGCTAATGAAGATAAGCACTTCTACGGCGTACAGTTTCACCCAGAAGTGACCCATACTAAACAAGGTAAGCGTATTTTAGAGCACTTTGTTGTTGATATTTGTCAATGTGAAAAGCTGTGGACTTCTGCCAGTATTATCGAAGATGCTATCGCTAAAATGAAAGCTCAAATAGGTGATGATGAAGTTATTTTAGGTCTTTCAGGTGGTGTGGATTCATCAGTTGTTGCTATGTTACTGCAACGTGCCATCGGTGATAAGTTGACTTGTGTATTCGTTGATAATGGCTTACTTCGTTTAGACGAAGGCGAACAAGTTATGGACATGTTTGGTGATCACTTTGGTTTAAACATTATACATGTTAACGCGGAAGACAGATTTTTAGATCGCTTAGCAGATGAAAGCGAACCAGAAGCAAAGCGTAAAATTATCGGTAATGTTTTTATTGACGTATTTGAAGAAGAATCAAAGAAACTTCAAAATGCAAAATGGTTAGCTCAAGGGACTATTTACCCTGACGTTATTGAATCAGCAGCATCGGCTACCGGTAAAGCACATGTGATTAAATCGCATCATAACGTGGGGGGCTTACCTGATTACATGGAATTAGGTTTAGTTGAACCATTACGTGAATTATTTAAAGATGAAGTACGTAAAATTGGCTTAGAGCTTGGTTTACCTTACGACATGCTTTACCGTCACCCGTTCCCTGGCCCAGGTTTAGGTGTGCGTATTTTAGGTGAAGTGAAAAAAGAATATGCAGATTTATTACGTCGTGCAGATGCTATTTTTATTGAAGAATTACATAAAGCTGACTTGTACCATAAAGTGAGCCAAGCCTTCACTGTATTCTTGCCAGTACGCTCAGTTGGCGTAATGGGTGATGCTCGTAAATATGATTGGGTTGTGTCATTGCGTTGTGTTGAAACAATCGATTTTATGACAGCTCGCTGGTCACACTTACCTTATGATTTCCTAGGGTTAGTTTCAAACCGTATTATTAATGAGATTGATGGTATTTCTCGTGTTGTTTACGATATTAGTGGTAAGCCGCCTGCCACGATCGAATGGGAATAAAAATTATTACTCTTTTTTGCTAGTTCGTCTGACTTCGGTGTTGGCTGTACTCACTGACTAGCGTCAGCTCCGTGCAGCCGCCTTAAATTAAGACGAACTAACTGCAAATAGTGATATTTTACTTTTGGTTATTGTATTTAGTGAAGCCTCAATGTTGAAAAACCTTGAGGTTTTTTGTTGAGAGTTAATAAATTAAATTATTATTTTGCTCGGCTAGCGTAATCCATATACCATGAACATTAATGTTAGCGCGTTTCATGTGAGTGAGAAAATACTCATGGGATAAGTCAAAATGCGAGTAACCATTTAAAAATTATTTTAGGGAGTTTTTATGTTTAGTCTTAGTAAAAAAGTAGTGTCAATCATACTTGTAATTGCACTTTCTGGGTGTTCTAGTGCTTACTACTCAGCGATGGAAAAAGTTGGTATTCACAAGCGCGACATCATGGTTGATCGTGTGGGAGATGCCAAAGAATCTCAACAAGAGGCACAGGAGCAATTTAAATCGGCATTGGAAGAAATGACGGCATTAATTAACTTTGATGGCGGCGATCTTGAGGCTCAATATAATATTATTCAAGAGCAATATGAAGACTCTAAAGATGCTGCAGATGATGTCAGTTCGCGCATAGAGAGAATCGAAGATGTTTCGGATGCCTTATTTGAAGAATGGCAAGATGAAATAGCAGAAATATCGAGTGCAAACTTAAAAAGACAAAGTGCGTCTAAATTAAGAGAAACAGAGCGTCGTTATCAAACATTGATTAAATCAATGCGTAAAGCTGAAAGTAAAATGGCACCTGTTTTATCAGCATTAAAAGACAATAGTTTGTTTTTGAAACATAATCTGAACGCTAAAGCAGTTGGTGCGATACAAGGCGAAATAGTATCTATTAAAAAAGATGTAAGTGCCTTAATAAGAGATATGAACTCAGCAATTGAACAATCACAAAAATTTATCGATATGTTAGAGGAATAAAAATGTCTATTGAAAGACAAGAAACAAAACAACGTATGAGCCGTATAGTAAAACATAACGGTACTATTTATTTATGTGGTCAAGTGGCAGCTGATTCGACGAAAGATATTACCGAACAGACCCAAACCATGCTAGATAAAGTGGATGATTTATTACTGAAAGCAGGTAGTGATAGAAAGCATATATTATCAGCAACTATTTATGTAAAAGACATGAGCTACTTTGCTGATATGAATGCGGTTTGGGACGCCTGGGTACCTGAAGGTTACGCACCAGCACGTGCTTGTGTTGCAGCCAAAATGGCACGTGAAGCCTTGTTAGTTGAAATTTCAGTCGTAGCGGCAGAAATTTAACCTGTCATCAAAGCAGAACCCACGCTATTGTTAAAGGTTCTGCTTTTGAAAACAACTTACTGGGATGTAGAACATGAACGAACAGCCTTCAAACTCTCTTCAACAATCGTTACAAACTACCTTTGGTTTTGAAGCGTTCAGAGAAGGCCAAGAACAAACAATAATGCAATTACTAGCGGGTCAGTCAACGTTAGCTATATTTCCTACCGGCTCTGGTAAGTCACTATGTTACCAGTTAACCGCGCAACACTTACCTCACTTAACACTGGTTGTATCACCGTTGTTAGCCTTAATGAAAGATCAATTGGAATTTCTGGCTAGTAAAGGTATTAACGCTGCAAGTATTGATTCAACGCTTAAGGGCAATGAAGCTCAAACCGTCATGTCAGGCGTACGCGATGGCGATATTAAAGTATTGATGGTCTCAGTAGAGCGTTTTAAGAATGAACGATTCAGACAGTTTATAGAATCGGTACCTGTATCTATGTTGGTGGTTGATGAAGCTCATTGTATTTCTGAGTGGGGTCATAACTTTAGACCTGATTATTTAAAGCTTCCTAGTTACTGTCATGCCTTAAATATTTCGTTGGTGTTATTACTGACCGCAACGGCTACGCGTAAAGTTAAACAAGATATGGCGGCTAAATTCTCTATTACAGCTGAGCATATTGTACAAACGGGTTTTTATCGCCCAAACCTAGATTTAACTGTATTGCCTGTGGCGCAATCACAAAAAAATAAGCAACTTGAACAAATAATACAGACTCAACAAGGTACGGGTATTGTTTACGTTACTTTGCAACATTCGGCTGAACAGGTAGCGCAATACTTAACACAGCAAGGTATAAATGCGTGCGCTTATCATGCAGGATTTGATAGTGATAAACGTAGTCAAATTCAGCTAGATTTTATGCAAGGTAAAATACAAGTGATTGTGGCAACCATTGCGTTTGGCATGGGTATAGATAAAAGCGACATACGTTTTGTTATACATTACGACTTGCCAAAATCCATTGAGAATTACAGTCAAGAAATAGGCAGAGCAGGGCGAGATGGCTTGCCAGCCCAGTGTTTTACTTTAGCAAATTTAGACGGCTTAAATACAGTTGAAAACTTTGTTTATGGTGATACACCAGAATTTACTAGCATAGAAATGCTAATAAACATGATAAAGTCAGAAGTGAATACAAGCGCTTATAGCAGCCTTTGGGAGCTTCAAATATTACCGTTGTCTAATGCTATTAATATTAAGCAATTACCGCTGAAAACCTTATTAGTACAATTAGAGCTTGCTGGCGTTATAGAACCACAGTATGCGTATTTTGCTGACTTTAAAATAAAACTGTTAAAGCCCCAAGCAGAAATCATTAATACCTTTAATGCACAGCGTAAAGACTTTCTACAACGTATTTTTAACGCGACAGAGTTTAAAAAGGTTTGGGGTAGCTTAAACTTTGAATCGTTGCTAAAAGATAAAACAATTGAGCGTAACCGCGTTATTGCCGCCCTTGAATATCTACAAGGACAACAATTAATAATACTTGAAACAAAAGGCATGACAGAAGTTTTTAAAATAAACCTGGGTGCATTGGCTGAACCAAACTTGTGTCAAACGCTATGTGATTATTTTCATGATAACGAAGAAAAAGAAATTAAGCGGATCGCGGCCTTAGTCCGTTTTTTCCAATTAGACTCTTGTTTAACTGTCAACTTAGCCCGTTATTTTGATGATAATAGGTTTGATAGCTTAAATAATAACTCAGCACCGCAATGTGGTCACTGTAGTGTTTGTCGTGGTCAAATCGCGGTACTTGAACATTCCTACGCACAAATCCCTTGGCCAAGTGATGAAAAATTAATACAGGGTATGCAAGAGTTATCTCATCGACTTCATGGTAAAATAAACCAGCCTTTGACTCTTGAAAGCTATTGTCGCTTTTTTGCTGGCATGACGGTTCCTTTTTTTGGTCGAAATAAAGTCAGACAATTACCGAGTTTTGGCATATGTGAAAAACAACGGTATCAAGCGATTAGAGATAGATTAACCCCTCTTTTGGCAAAATTGTAAAATTAATTTTTTTTGTTCAAACACATTATAACTTCCCTTTTTCTATTCGAGTACTATTTGTAAATGTTTACCACGATAAAAAACTCAGTGCCAATGAGTGTTTGGTATATGCTGATCTCTGCATTAGGCTTTTCCTTAATGGCCGCTTGTGTAAAAGAAGTAAGCGGATTAGGTATTCCTGTACTTGAAATAGTTGCGGTGAGATCTATCGTGTCAGCTATTATCAGTTATGCCGATATTAAGCGGAAAAAAATCCCTCTATTCGGACACAATAAACCACTATTGATTGCTCGTGGTACTGTGGGAACATTTGCGCTTGTGTGTGTTTATTACGCTGTCATTACCTTGCCATTAGCAGAAGCAACGGTATTACAATATTTACATCCGGTGTTTACTGCGGTGTTAGCGTTATTCTTTTTGAAAGAAATTATACAGCGCTCAACTGTTCTTTGTATCATCATCAGCTTACTTGGTTTATTCGTTATTATTCAGCCAAATTTACAAATAGACAATGGCGTACATTACCCATGGTTTAGTATTGCCGCAGGTGTACTAGGCGCTTTTGGTAGTGCTGTTGCTTATGTTATCGTTAAAAAGTTGACTAAAACAGATGATAGCTCAGTTATTATTTTCTACTTCCCTCTGGTAGCGCTGCCAATCTCAACCATTATGTTAGGGAATGATTTTGTTATGCCGAGCTTAACTGCATTGGGCATATTAATTTTAGTGGGAATATTTACACAAGTAGGGCAGGTTGGTTTAACAAAAGCACTCCATTGCGCTGATGCAAACAAAGCTACGGCTTATGCGTATGTTCAAGTACTTTTTTCTGTCTTTATTGGTTGGGCTTATTTTAGTGAGGTCCCCGTTTTAACTACGATTATCGGCGGTGGATTAATTATGGTGGGCGCGTTAATCAATGTGCTTTGGAAGCGCTAACTCTGACTATTGGTGCAGGCTTATCTTATTTTTTGGTTACGGTATTGCTCGCTAATAATGCATGCTCGGGTTTTGTTGGTTGTTGTAAATACAAGGTTATCTCTTTGTATGCTTGACGAAAGGGCTTATACAAATGAGACTTTAACTCATTTTTTACGCTTTTTATCTCAACGCCTTTGATGACACAAAATAGTGCCAATGCGTAAACTGTTTCTAGCTCTGGTAGTGCAGCTTGACGGTTAAGGTTTTGATTATTGCATGAGCCACAGCCGCCTTTAAATTGGTAAGCCGTATTTGCAAAAACAACACCGAAGCCCATAAAACAGGCAACCAAGTCAATAGTTTGAGCGAAAAGTTCGTTTCCACCCGGAGCGTCTATAGCTGTATTACTTGCGCCATTTTGAGTCACTAAAATACTAGCCTGAGCTTGCACTAGGTAAGCAATTAAATCTTGGGGTTGGTTAAGTTGACTCCCATGAAAAGCAATGTCTAATGAGGGCATATTTGACTCATTACTAACCAAGCAACTCACTTCACACGCCTCACCACGAAGTGCTGATTCAAAAATCAATTGTGGCATAGGTTTAGGCGTAAATGTCTCAGCAGGTACAAGTCTTATTGGCCATGACGACATGCCAGTGTATTTACTGGTATTGGTAAAAATGTTTTCAGCCATTTGTTCTACACTGGTTGAACTGCCTGAATAGAAAGCATTGTTAGGTAAAATTAATTCACTATTGTTGTTAAAAAAGTCACCGTCAAGTTGTTCAATACACCAAGCAAAGGTATCAAAAATCCATTCTTTGCTTGCTTCATCAATAACAGGTTTTGCTTTAAAAAACGTGGAAAACATGAATAGGTAACCTTTAATGGGACTTTTGGAGTCGTTAACTCGATACGAACAAATAGCTGATTAATTTAGCTTTACTCTATCCCTTTTGCATTGAGATAATCACTATAATCTTTATC
>OJCW01000604.1_pt1 | contig 10811 bp, 8 predicted proteins | sample 1592461 | NCBI WGS metagenome assembly OJCW01 (sample SAMN05416884, study PRJEB24817) | seawater metagenome | isolation source: Sea water | place: Canada:Atlantic | collected 2013-11 | reverse complement strand
CGAGATTCCTCTACGTCTCGTGGGCTCGGAGATGTGTATAAGAGACAGGTTAGAAAATGGTTTTCTATTAACTCGTCAAGCAAAAGACCAAGGTAATAGATTACAAATTATCTTGTGGCTAAAAACGGCACTTGGCACTAAAAAGCTGGTTGTTGATAACGAATTAACTGTATTTTTTGTTGAAGAGCAGCAAGTTGAGCAGGCAGAGAAGTTATTGCAACAACAGGGGATCTACCTTGTTAAACAGCAACGTTTAGCGTTAAAAACCTTTGGTCAACAAACGGTGCATGGCTTCTACTTTCAAGCGTTAAGTCAGTTTTACCGTGCCCGTGACTGTTTGAAATTAGCGCAAATAAAATGCTATGAAGATGATATACGTCCTGATGATCGCTATTTAATGGAGCGGTTTATTACGGCAGATATTGATGCCATTGGTAACAGCCACGCCATGGCTAACTTTACGTGTATTAATCAAGCTAAATGTAGAGCCTCAGCTGAAAAATTAACGCTTATTTTGACGATGTTATCACTTGATATTGAATGTTCGCTCTCTGGTGAACTCTACTCAATAGGGCTTTATGCCAATAATAAAAGTAAATCGTGTGATGAGGATGAAATTCAACGGGTATTAATGATAGGCGAACCACAAGCTGATGCCGATGCGTATATTGTTTGGGTTGATGATGAAAAAGCCTTATTAATGGCGTTAATTGAACAAGTATCACTGATTGATGCGGATATTTTTATTGGTTGGAATGTCATTAATTTTGATTTTCGTTTATTACAAAAACGCATGGATTTTTATGGAATAAAGTTCGCTATTGGCCGCGACGGTAGTGCACCTCGTTGGCGTAAAAATAACAATAATACCGAACAAGTTTTTATTGAGATCGCCGGACGAGTAGTACTAGACGGAATTGATTTAATGAAAACTGCAACGTATAGCTTTCCAAGTTTTTCACTTGATAATGTTGCCAATACCTTGTTAGGTACTGGTAAAAAAATAGACAGTAGCGTTAACAGCACTCCAGAAAGCAGAGTCGCTGAAATCACCCATAATTTTAACTATGATAAGCAAGCATTAGCGGCTTATAACTTAGAAGATTGTCGTTTAGTTTGGTTAATCTTTGAAAAAACTCAATTACTAGAGTTTGCCCAACTTCGGGCACAATTAACAGGGCTTGCAATAGATAGAATAGGTGGCTCAGTTGCAGCCTTTACGAACTTATATTTACCTAAGTTACATCGAAGTGGCTATATTGCGCCGAATATGGGAGATGGTGAGTCTGATCTTGTATCCCCTGGTGGTTATGTGATGGATTCTATCCCTGGGTTATATGACAATATTTTAGTACTTGATTTTAAATCGCTTTACCCTAGTATTATTCGCAGTTTCAAAATAGACCCGATGGGGCTTATTGAAGGAATGATGGATAAGGAGCAGGAAACAGCTTCGATAAGTGAAAAGTGTGTATCAGGTTTTGATGGCGCTTTTTTTTCCAGAGAGAAACACTTCTTACCTGACATCATCACCTCTTTATGGTTAGAGCGCGATAAAGCCAAACAACAAAAAAATGCTGCTTTATCGCAAGCGATTAAAATTATAATGAATAGTTTTTATGGCGTGTTAGGTTCGACTGGGTGTCGGTTCTTTGACCCACGTTTATCTGGCTCTATTACTAAACGCAGCCATGAAATATTAAAAACAACGCAATCGTGGATTGAAACGAAGGGTTTTCGTGTTATTTATGGCGATACTGATTCAATATTTGTTCATGTTGAAGGTGCTCGTTCTAAGGCACAAAGTAAAGTGTTAGGTAATGATTTACAACGTTTTATTAATGACAAGTGGCGTCAAATCTTAACCGAGGAATTGGGCTTGGAATGCCATTTGGAAATTGAGTTTGAAACACATTTCTCTAAATTTTTTATGCCAACAGTTCGTGGTCAAGAGCAGGTTAAAGGTCAGCGAGTTGGAACGAAAAAAAGGTATGTTGGTTTAAGTGATGATACCTTAGTATTTAAAGGATTAGAAACAGTTAGAAGCGACTGGACAAAGATAAGCAAAGTGTTTCAACAAGCGTTATTTAGTATGATATTTGACGGCTTACCTGTTGAAGAATACATTCGTACCACAGTGAAAGACATAAAAGATGGCAAGTATGATAGCCAGCTTATTTATATGAAAAAAATAAGAAGAAACCTCGAAGATTACGTTAACACGCCACCCCACATAAAAGCATGCCTTATTGCCAATGAAGCATTAAAGGCTTTAGGCCTTAAACCTAAATATCGAAAAGGAAGCAAGATTGAGTATGTTATGACGCTAAATGGTATTATGCCAATAGAGCTATCAAAAGGTAATATTGACTATGAGCATTATATTGAGAAGCAAATTAAACCCATAGCAGATGATGTATTACCTTTTATTGGTAAATCATTTGACGTCATAGTGAGTAAACAGATTAACTTGTTTTAACCCATAGAACTGAAATTAGACTATATGAATAAAATACCGGAAAAAACGCAAGAAAAAGCAATGAAAGTAGCCAAAAGCACACAACGTCCCAATCAAACAAAAGAACAGACTAAACTTATCTCTCAGGGAATAGAAAAGGGCATTGCTGAGTATAAAAAACAACAGAATAAAAAATCTCGTGAACGTGATAAAGCGCGTAAAGTCAAATTGAAAAGCAAAGTAGAGCATACTGAAATTGTAGAAGTAGATAAGCCTGATAAACCGCTATTACCATGGGGGTTATTAGTGCTCAGTTGGCTAGGTTTTATCTTATATTTAGTTAGTGAAGCGGCATAAAGTATTACTTTATAAAGATGATGCTTTAGCTGAACTTATCGTACAAAATATTGAATAACTTTGGTAAGCGTATGCGGTAAAGCACAGTGTGCATGTGACTTATGAATAATAGTTTAATACGGTTAACAAGTATTCTTATTTAAATTAAGATAACAGGTGAAAGAAAATTCATTTCACTGTATAAAGAGTGTTATGTTTTAGATGGCTAGATAGCTAGCTTATCTATTAAGAGAATAAGTAAATAAAGGCTTTAAAAAAGATGAAACAAGATACTAAAATTGTTACCGCAGGCCGTAAAGCTAAATGGACTAACGGCGTTGTAAACCCAAGCGTCACCCGTGCTTCTACCGTGGTTTTTAATACCGTGGCAGAAATGAATAATGCGCTAAAAAACCGCCATAACGAAACCATGGTTTATGGTCGACGCGGAACGACGACCGCATTTGCTTTCAGTGATGCAATGACTGAACTTGAAGGTGGCGCAGGCTGTGCGCTTTATCCATCAGGTACGGCGGCAATTACAAATGCTATCATTTCATTTGTTAAAAGTGGCGATCATATTTTAATGGTTGATAGTGCCTATGAGCCGACGCGTGACTATTGCGATAAAATTCTTGCAAAAATGGGCGTTGAAACAACTTATTATGATCCCCTAATCGGTGCAGGTATTGAAGCATTGATTCAACCGAATACCCGTATCGTCTTTTTAGAATCACCGGGCTCAATTTCAATGGAAATTCAGGACGTACCAACTATCAGCGCAATTGCTCATGAGCATGATTGTATTGTGATGCTTGATAATACTTGGGGCGCTGGTATTAACTTTAAGCCTTTTGATTTCGGTGTCGACATTAGCGTTCAAGCAGCAACTAAATACATTGTTGGTCACTCTGATGTGATGTTGGGAACAGCGACGGCGGTAGATAAATATTGGCCGCAATTACGCGACAATAGTTACTTAATGGGGCAATGTACTTCACCTGATGATTTATATCTTGCTTTACGAGGGATCCGTACAATTGGTGTGCGCTTAAAGCAGCATGAACAAAGTGCATTAAAAGTGGCAAACTGGCTCCAAGATAGACCTGAAGTGGATACCATTTTACATCCTGCATTTGAGTCTTGTCCGGGACATGAGTTCTTTAAACGAGACTTTACTGGGTCTAATGGTTTATTTTCTTTTACTTTAAACTGTGGCAATAGGGAGGCGTTAACTGCCTTTCTTGATGGATTATCTCACTTTAAGATGGGATATTCATGGGGTGGTTTTGAATCGCTAATCTTAGGCATAACTAGCCTTGACTCAATTCGTAGTGCAACTAAATGGACTGCTGAGTTTCCATTAATTCGTTTACATATTGGACTAGAAGATGTAGATGATTTAATTGACGATCTTGATAAGGCTTTTGAGCGCTTTAATGAGCTTGTATAGAAAGACACTGAGTTAACGATAAGTATTATATTACTTATCGTTAACTGTCATTCATTTTTTGTTTAAGAGTAAAAATATTTTTTTCGCTATCTCTGTATTATCTTGATGACCTTGGAACCTTTCACTTTGCTGTCCAAAAGCCAGTACAGGTACGTCAATCGCAGTATGCCCACCCGAAGTCCAACCTGTATTTGAATATTTATCTATAAGTTTTTTAACTGTAAGCGTCATTGAAAACTCAACGTCTGTTGTGTTTTTTAACTTATAAATTTGAGTGCTATTGTTAGTTTTTGTACTATTTTTACTGTTAATCAGTAAGGTTATATCCTCGTTAGCCAACTCAAAATTAAACAATGCTGACGCTATAGATTTATTTATTTTATTTTTTACTAATGTTTTAGCAATGTATGAAGGAGAATGTTTCATACGGCGTAATTTTTCAGGTTGCCATGCATATTTTCCTTTGGTACCAATAGTTAGACCACCGGTACTATGATCAGCTGTTACGACGACTAGCGTGTTAGGGTGATGCTCAACAAAGTGCTCTAGGTATTCTAGTGTTTTAGCTAAGTCATCCATTTCCGCCATGGCAGCACTTATATCGTTTTCGTGTCCAGCCCAGTCAATTTGACTCGCCTCAATGAGCAAAAAAAAGCCGTCATTACTCTTTGATTTACTTTCTTGATAATTCATTAAATGGTGAACGGCAGATTTAGTCATAGTTGATAGACGGTGTTTATTAGTATCATCTAGTGCCCAAGGTAAGCCAGTATCAGCAAACAACCCCAATACAGGTTTATTGTTTGGTAAACTAGTTAGGTCTTGGTAGGTGTCAATATAATGAAAGCCAGCTTGCCTGAACTCCCTAACTAGGTTTCTATCTTTACGAATAAAATATTTTTTCCCACCACCCAAAAACAAATCAGCTTTAATTCCATTATCGAGATAACTATCGGCAATCGCATTATAATTTCTGCGGTGCTCATTGTGAGTTAAATAGGAGGCGGGTGTTGCATGGTTTATTTGTGAAGTTACAACTATGCCAGTCGCTTTCCCTTGCATTTTTGACCATGTTAAAACTGACTGTATGTTATTTTTATCGACATCAACGCCAATGGCACCATTATAGGTTTTTATACCTGATGCTAAGGCGGTTGCACTGGCGGCTGAATCTGTCACTACACCGGAACCTGCAGCAGGGTGTGTACTGGATAAGCCAGTTAAGTGACGATCGAATACTGTTTCTTCAACAACGTCTGTATTTGGGTTGTCGATAAAGTAACGGTAAGCGGTGGTATACGCGGGCCCCATCCCATCACCAATGACCATAATGATATTTTTAGGGAGTGCTTTTTGTTCAGTCGTTGCGGTATTAACACAAGATGCAGTACATAGAGAAAGTAATACAATCGGGAGGAAATGCTTCATTTGTTTCCAAATATTTAGTTCGCTTTACGTCTTCCCATACCTAATGCTCATGGGGTGAGACTTACCTTTATTTAAATAAACAGTTATTGCTTTTATTATTGTACAGTTAATTATAGCGTTTTAATATCTAGCAGTTCTTTAAACTGGTGACTGTTGTCTTCACTTTTATTTATAGGACATTTACCTGAATAAACAAAAAATATGACTTGTTATTTTTGAAGTTAAACTCCTTATAATTATTCTGTTTTGGCGTGATGAAAAAATAGTGGATAGTATCAAGATTGTTTTTTAAAAAGTAATAATTCTTTCAGGAGCCCTAATATGAATCATGATTCTTTATTTCGGATTGCTGCTGCATTTGTTAATTCAAGTGAAGCTATAGCAAATACTTTTATCAACGTTTTAATGCTGGCAAAGAAACGCAGATTATTATAAAAAAGCTTATCTTTTGGGAAATACGTCTAGGTATTAGTTGTAACTTTTAGTGGGCTGATTCATTATTTTAGTTAGCGTTAGTGTGAAGTTTTAATGCAGTTTTTAAGGTAATCTATTATTTGTTAACCACATAAAACAGGCAATCACTTAATGCGGCATCTTTATCAGCTGTAGCCTTAAATATGCGCAAATTTTGTTTACAGACTAATTGATTTTCACGGGTGTAAAAATATTCATCAATAATATTACAACCTTGCTTGTTAAGTAAGTTTAGGTTTTTTGTGCCCTTACCATCAATCCAACCGATCATTTCATCTTTATTTGCTCCACCAAAGTTAAAATACTCTATATTTTTTTTAAGTGTTAATCCGCTATTACCTTCGTCTTGTTCGGCATAAGATAACTCAACGCCTTCGTTGATTTGTAATCTTAGCGGGGGGTATATTATCTCAACATTCTTTTCTTGTTGAATGTTGTCAATATTTTCAACGTTGGCAATATGACAAATGCTAGCGTAAGCAATTTCGTGTGCTTGTTCATCAAAGCGGCCGCCACACTCCAATGTGATAAATGGACAGGAGAAACTTTGTTCCATCAATGACCCAAGTTGTAAGTTAGAAAGCACTAATGTCTGACAAAACAATGAAGCCAGTGATAGTGTTTCGGTTGTAATCACTGAGCTAATAGCAAATGCAGGGCTAGGGCTAGGAGCATTATGAAAATCAATAATCATTTCAGGGGTTACATCTTGGATTGCTTGTTCAATTAATTGTGCTCTTTCATAACAGCCGGGGTATTTTTCTATTTCATCGTGCTTTGTCTCACCAAAACAACGATTGATATCTATACTGCCGTCAAGAAAAGGTGTCGATAATAAGGGCTTAACACAAGCTGCCTCGACAGAACAAATAATAAAGCGTAAATTAGCGGCTGGTAATTCTTTTACGTCTCGTGTGGTTAACCAACGATGCAATGCGATTAAGCCGGAAGGTTCACTTCCTTGTAAAAGTGTTGTGATCACTCTACATTTCTGGGTGTTTACGCCAGTAATATCAATAACTGTTGGGCCAATCATGGATAATAAAAACTGCTCATAATCAGCATGTAGGTCTTGCCAAGAGGGATCTTGTAGATAGGCAATTTCGCTAAAATCTATTTCCATATTATTCCTACACGAGTTTAATGAATGCACTTAATTAAGCAATAACAGTTAGCATGTCATACCTTCGGTTTAGTTGGTGTTGATTAAGGTCAATAAAAGTGATTGAACAGGTGATATTTTCACATAAAAATCGTGATAACTGTTTTGTCGCTATTTTTTTTAACGTAAACTATTGATTAGTTTTCTAAACCACGAGTAGTTTATGCCTGAAGAAACCATTTTTTCTAAAATTATTAGACAAGAAATACCTACGCCACTTTTATACCAAGATGATTTAGTAAGCGCTTTTAGAGATATAGCTCCTCGAGTGAGTACGCATATTTTAATCGTACCCAATAAACATATACCAACGATTAATGACGTGACAGATGCAGATGAATTAATCATGGGGCGTATGATTAGTGTAGCGAAAAAACTAGCTAAACAAGAAGGTGTTGATGAAAGTGGTTATCGTTTAATCATTAATTGCAATGACGATGGCGGCCAAGAAGTAAATCATATCCATATGCATTTGGTCGGTGGTCAGCGATTAGGCGCGATGTTATCACTTTAACGTTGATTTCAGTCGTCAATACGAATGAACTCTGCTTAGCACAACGCTTTTAAAAGTTGATTAATACTTAATTATGCAAGATCACTTTATGATTTTTTCTATTATTAGGTTTAAGATAGTGGAACAGTGACTAATAAACGAAGTGGATAATTAATCTCTAATTCATATTTAGCGGTAATTTTATACTGTCTTGTATTTAACCGTCTATACTCACTTTAGATAAATAATAAAAAGAGATAAAAGAATGAACGTTAGTTATATTGTGCATGTTTCGGGTAAAGTGCAGGGTGTTTATTTTCGGGTGTCCAGCCAACAACAAGCGATTGAATATGGCTTGAGTGGTTATGCTAAGAATTTAACCGATGGTGATGTTGAAGTTTTTTTGTCGGGTGAACAGGAAAATGTAGATAAAATGTTAGCTTGGTTAAAGCATGGTCCTGAGCAGGCAGAAGTGTCTAAAATAGAACAAAAAAAGGTTGATTGGCAAGAGCATAGTTTCTTTTCAATTAGCTAGTCTATTGCCAAGCCTATGCTGAAACTACTCTTCTATAAACTGAAAACGTTGGAGTGTTTTACCTTCTCTCGTAATTGTTTCGTTAAACATGGTTAAAGGGCGTATCCAGATATCATTCTTATCATTAAAAGGATGATAAACAACGAAAGATTCTTCTGTCTCGCTATGCCTAGCGATATTAAGTACCTGGTAATAATTTCCTTTGAAGTGTTGATATTTTCCCAACTTAATCATTGAATTTCCTATTTATTACAAGCTGCAAGTCAGCATGACTTGCAGCTTGTTGTTATAAAGTGACGTGTATTATACACGCATTGCTTTTTCACCACGTGCTATTCCAACACAGCCAGAACGTACTGATTCAATAATTTCAGTTTCGTTGCTTAAAGTGTCAATAAAAGCGTTTAATTTTTCACTAGAGCCTGTTAATTCAATAGTGTAAATTTGTTTGCCTATATCAACAATGGAGCCTCTAAAGATATCAGTAATACGTTTCACTTCACTACGAGTTGCGCCATTGATAGCAGCAACTTTCACCAATAATAATTCACGTTCAACGTGTTTACGATCGGTTAATTCAGATATTTTAACTACATCAACCAATTTATTTACTTGTTTTACTATTTGCTCTAGAACTTTATCATCGCCAATGGTGGCGATGGTTATTCTTGATAAGCTGTTATCATCTGTTGGCGCTACAGTTAAGCTTTCAATATTAAAAGCACGTTGCGAAAATAACCCAACAATACGTGATAAAGCGCCGGGTTCATTTTCTAGTAAAATCGCTAAAATATGACGCATTATGCTTTCACTCCTTTTTTAATCCACATCTCATCAATACCACCTTGGCGAATATGCATAGGGTAAACATGTTCTTTTTCGTCAACTAATACATCAACAAACACTAATTTATTTTTGATGCTAAATGCTTCTTCCAATTTGGCGTCAAGCTCCTCTAAAGTATCTATTTTAATACCAATATGGCCATACGCTTCCGCAACTTTACAAAAGTCGGGTAAGGACTCCATATAAGAAGAGGAATGCCTCCCACCGTAAACCATATCTTGCCATTGACGTACCATACCAAGCGATCGATTATTTAACGTGATGATCACTACAGGTAAATTGTACTGCATACAAGTAGATAGCTCTTGAATATTCATTTGAATAGAGCCATCACCCGTAATACAAATAACATGCTTATCTGGGAAGGCAAGCTTAACCCCCATGGCTGCAGGTAAACCAAAGCCCATGGTGCCGGCGCCACCTGAATTTATCCATTGGCGTGGTTTATCAAACGGGTAGTATTGTGCAGCAAACATTTGATGCTGACCAACATCAGAGGCAACATAAGCTTCCCCATTTGTTATTTTATACATTGCTTCGATAACACGTTGAGGCTTTATTTTTTCACCTTCAACTTGTTTGTAGCTAACGCTGCGCATGTCACGCCATAAGTGAATTTGTTGCCACCAATCTTTTAAGGCTTCTTCATCAGGCGCATAGTTAATCTCGATAAGTTCATCAAGTAACTGTTGCATAACCACATCAACTAAACCAACAACAGGAATATGAGCGTTAATGGTTTTAGATATTGACGTAGGATCAATATCTACATGAATAATTGTCGCGTTAGGGCAAAATTTTTCAACATTATTTGTTACCCTATCATCAAAGCGTGCCCCAAGGGCTAAAATGACATCTGCATTGGCCATCGCTTTGTTCGCTTCTAAACTGCCATGCATACCTAACATGCCAATAAAATTTTCATGCTTGCCAGAAATACCGCCAAGCCCCATTAACGTATTGGTAATCGGCGCCTTTAAGGTTTCAACTAGCGTGGTTAACAGTTGTGATGCATCAGCTAATACAATGCCGCCACCAGAATATACGACTAATTTTTTAGCCTCACTTATTGTTTTCGCTGCTTTTCGAATTTGCTTTGGGTGACCTTTAACATTTGGGTTATAAGATCTCATCTTAATGTTAGCTTCAATGTGAAATGGTGCTTTATTTTGTGGGATAAGTAAATCTTTAGGCAGCTCCACTACAACTGGACCAGGTCTACCGGTACTGGCAATATAAAAAGCTTTAGCGATAATATTAGGTATTTCAGCTAAATCTCGGCAGTTAAAACTATGTTTAATAATAGGCCTAGTACAACCGACGATGTCTGTTTCTTGAAAAGCATCATTACCGATTAACGTGGTAGGAACTTGCCCTGCCAATATAACCATTGGAATAGAGTCCATGTAAGCTGTTGCAATACCTGTTACACAATTAGTTGCGCCTGGGCCTGATGTAGCTAGCACTACACCTACATTACCTGTAGAACGGGTATAACCATCAGCCATATGAGTTGCGGCTTGCTCATGTCGAACTAAAATGTGCTCAATTTCATCTTGCTGAAATATCGCGTCATATCTGTCTCTTATACACATCTCCGAGCCCACGAGACGTAGAGGAATCTCG
>OJCW01000598.1_pt1 | contig 10921 bp, 6 predicted proteins | sample 1592461 | NCBI WGS metagenome assembly OJCW01 (sample SAMN05416884, study PRJEB24817) | seawater metagenome | isolation source: Sea water | place: Canada:Atlantic | collected 2013-11 | reverse complement strand
ACGAGATTCCTCTACGTCTCGTGGGCTCGGAGATGTGTATAAGAGACAGTATTGGCATAGTGCTAACGATGGCTATTGCTCTCTTTTTAATATTTACCTTATTTTATCAACAAGGTGAGCGCAGTCGATTTTTAATTGATACTGAATTAACCCCTTTAAAGCAAGAGCTTAAGCAACTACAAACGCTACAAAAGGCGCATACTCTTGTGAATAAATTATTGCTAACGGATAACGGAAAAAACTTTTTAGCATTACACACAGCGTTAATCACAGTAAATAAGGAATTATTACAACTAGCAAGTACTCACACTCTTCTATATCAACAATGGTTAAATGTAAATAAACACGCGAGTGATATTGTTATGCGCACCCAAAAGAAACACGGGCGTAATGAGCAATTAAAGCAAAGTAGTATTAATCAATTACAATTAATATTGGTTTCAGTTACGCCAATAATTAACCAAAAAACAGCTCAACAAGCGCTGCTTTTCAAACAACTTAACCAAGAACAGGCAAATAATAAGCTTACATTAAAAAGTACAAGTGCTTATGCTAAAGCCACTCAACAACTTTCTCACTTACAACAATTAAGAGGCTTTTCGATAGGGGTATTAACACGTTTTGAGCAACTGACAATTCATACAAGCATGGATGAATTTGATTTATTACGTTTAGACGTTCAGCAAATTCTTTCTCAACGTGATGCCTTAAAGAAAGACAAAACCAAAGCCATTACTGCTATTAACCAGCAAATTGATACCTTTGAAGAAATTGTGATTACCAAGCAAGGTGCGCTAGCAAAATGGCAAGGTTACATTCGTTTGGCACATCGTTATAAGCTTGATTTGAAGGAACAGCAAAAACAATTGGCGCAAATGATAACTGAGCCACAGGAAAAAATAACCCTGCATGCCTCAAGTGTAATCGATGAACTGCTAACTCAATATAATGAACTACTCGCTCAATATAATATTAAGCTTACTCAAGAAGTGCTATCTAAAGTCTTATTGTTGGCTATTAGTTTATTTTTATTGTTCTTTTGCTTTTTACTATGGCGCTTACGTAAACAAATTAAAGTTACTGCTCATCAGAGTGTAATATTAATACAAAAAAGCATTGATGCTGAGGGTAGCCATAGCATTGAGGCTAATTGCGCTGAAACTCAAGAAATAATGCACCAAGTCAGTAATATCGCTAAACCCGTTCATACAGAGCAAGAATTTCAACAATTACTTCATCAGTGCGCTCTACATCAACAGCACATTGATGAGCAAGCGCAATCATTACTTTCTTATACGCAAGACACTAACCAACAACAGTTAGAGTCTACTAATCAAGTTGCCTTCCATTTGGAAGGCGAGTTACAACGTTATAAGTACTTAGAAGAAAAAGTGTTATTTTTTATCCAGCAACAACAAGCGGAATTGCTAAATAAGACAGCTAATAATAAAACAAGTAAGTCGGCTCAACTACCTTCTTTACTCTCAGTATATGAACAATTAAAGCAATTCTATTTGGCCAGTAATATTCGCTCAAAAAGCGCGGTGTTAACTCTTGTCGATGTAAACTTAATTGATGAAATGCAGGCGATTTTAGTTAACAAACAATCGGAACAACAAAAACTCTCTAATCAGTTATACTTTAGCTACGATGAGCAACTCTTAATACAAGCTAAGCTTGACTCTCACTTGTTTCAGCAGCTTATGAGCTTGTTCATTGATCTCGCTTTAAAGGGTTGCCAAAACACTCAGTTACATCTTCATTTAAAATTGCAGGACAAAAGTGAAGGCCAACAATTAGTTCATTTTGTGATAAAAGTTCACTCTGAATCTATTGATACTTTACCCGATGCAGTGACTATGCTGATTGACCCTCAAGCGTCCACTTCCGCAGAATCACCATTGGTTGATATGTTTAGTGTTTTATGTGCGAAACAACATGGTGAAAACATTACAGCTCACCTTATTGATGAAGGGTTTCAGTTTAGCTTTGAATTGCCATTAGCACTTGCCTCTTTATCGGCAGTAAAAGAGCAGCAAGACAGTAAATTTGATGCGCTTAAGGTGATGCTATTATCAAGTAACAAAGTGCTAACAGAGGTTGTTGAGAAGTTAATTCTCTCAGTCTCTGGTCAAGTTGAAGTGTTAACGCGCATAGATAGTTTTGAACAACAATTTACGGCGAAACGCCTTAGTAAGCGAAAACTTGATTTATTAATCGTTACGAGTGATGTCGTGCAAGCTCACCTTGATTTAGTGATGCAACAAATCAATTGTTTACCTACTTCGCTGCAGCCTAAATTGATGGTATTACAATCACCAACGTTAAGTCTTGAAGAGTTTGGCTATTATTCACAGACAGAGCAGTTGTTATTTAAAGAGCTCTTTTTTCAAAACATTAGAGAGCTGTTTGCAAGCGCTGCTAAAACTAATCAGTTAATTTCGCCTGAGCAATGTTTGGAAGCTCATTGTGTGGCCAGAGGGTTACCTATATTAGTAGCCGTGCAGTCACCTCAAAAATATCAAAACTTGCAACGACTACTTCACTGGTTAGGTTTGCAGGTTTCTATTGTTTCTCATGAAAATGCACAACGTGACCGATGGCAAACAGGTTTATACTGTATTTTGATTACTGAATTTCCTGAGTCAGCATTGTTGGAAATGGCAAGTAAACCTTTGGTAGATGTTGCAGTGTTTAGTTTAACGGATACCGTCCCTAGTGCAGAAGGTAACGCATATTTTGATAAGTGGCATATAGGGCAATTAGTGACACCGTCGTCATTAGAGGATTTGAAAGTTCTATTAGCACCATGGTTAGAGTACATATCATCTGATGATATTGAAAGCTCAGTATTAATGTTACCTGAAAACTCAATAGAAGAAGATGAAATTGTAATTACAGAACTTGTTGCATCGTTGACTGGAGAAGTTGAAGAGGCTGCTTTTGATTTTTCACGATATTTACATCACCATGGCTCGGTTGAATTAGCATTATTTATGTTGGGTGATTATGGACAAGATAACCATCAGAAACTTGACCTTTTGGTTGGTGCTATTAAATCAAAAGCTTTTGATAAAGCCAAAGAATGTGTTCTGGATCTGCAATTAAACGCTAGAATATTAGCCGCTTCAGCGCTTGAACAGTTATGTTCTCAGTGGTTTAAATTACTCAGTGGAGATGATATCCCTGGTAGCTTAGAAGAAGTGAATATGTTGCTTAAAGATACAAGAGCCGTGTTAAAAGCTATTGATGATTATGCGGACAGTATTTAGTGTGGGTTGAGTTTATAAAGTGCTAAGCTGCAAGCTAAGCATCTCTGGGAAGTCCTTTTTCTATCGAGCGAATTAACCTAGCATTTAGCCGGGTATTTGCATTGTTATTATTTAGTGATTGTTGGCTGTGCTGTTGCTTGAGTGCCCACTGAATATGCTCTGCGACCATGGTTGTTGCCGTAGATAGCTTTTGCTCTAACGCGGTGATAATAGCAATATCAAATGGTGCATTTCCTAAAGCCACAGCAATATTACGTTGCCAGCTTTGAAAGCCAATCCTGCGAATAGGAGAGCCTTGTAAATTCTCTAAAAAATATGTTTCACTCCAAGAAAACAATTCTAACAATGTGACTTCATCGAGTTGGTGTCTTGCTTGAAAGTCCTCTTCTAAACTTAATTTTGCATATTTATTCCAGGGACAAATAAGCTGGCAATCGTCACAGCCATATATTCTGTTTCCCATTAATGGCCTTAGTTCAAGGGGGATAGGATCAGGGGATTCTATGGTGAAATATGAAATACAACGACGGGCATCAACGACATAGGGTTCAACAATGGCCTTGGTAGGGCAAATTTTAATACAGGCAACACAATTGCCACAACTATTATCACTAGAGCTTTCGCTTTTAGTTTCAATGGAAGTTACGGGTAAAGGAATATCAACAAGCAACTCACCTAAAAAAAACCAAGAACCAGCCTCTTTGTTAAGTAATAAGCTATGTTTTCCTACCCAGCCTAATCCAGCTTTTTCGGCTAATGGTCGCTCTAAAATGGGCGCCGAATCAACAAAAGGGCGATAATTGAAATGTTCACCTTCTAGCTGTTCTATATAGGTTGTTATTTTTTTCCCTAGTTGCTGTAGGCGCTTGCGCATTAACTTGTGGTAATCTCGACCTAGTGCGTAGCGACTGATATAGGCGTGGTTTTTTGATTTTAATATTTTTGCACATTTTGCTTGGGTTGGTAGATAATCTAATCGAACACTGATTGCTCTGATAGTGCCTAGTTCTAGTTCAGCAGGGCGAGCGCGCATTAATCCATGACGTGCCATATAATCCATATTGCCGTGATAATTATTGGCTAACCATTGTTTTAATGCTTGTTCATGTTTTGACAAATCTATATCGGTAATGCCTAATTGAGAGAAACCTAATTCCTTGCCCCAACACTTGATTTTTTCTACTAATTCAGGATAGTTAATAGCAGGATTATTAGTCATAGTATTTGTCATTATTAAAAGCGTTAACCAATCTGTGCAAGGTGCAAAAGTATTTATGAGTTTACCACAACTACCCTTAGCAAAACATAACTGGCAGTGCACCTATAGTGCTAAGCAAGTTTTACAAAATGAAGCGCTTGTTGCGCAGCACCAAGGATTAGCAATGTTTACATTGATGAGCCGTGCAGGAGGTTCCGCGTTTGAAACTTTGCAACAAGCTTGGCCTAAAGCTCAATCTATCCTTGTGGTGTGTGGTAAAGGGAATAATGGTGGCGATGGTTTTGTTATTGCTCGTCTTACCCATCTAGCTAATATGCAGGTTAAAGTGCTTATAACTTGTGATGTGGAAAGTATTAAAGGTGATGCACTACTCGCTTATCAAAATATGGTTTCAGCAGGTGTAACAGAAGTTACTACGGATCATTTGGTTGAGCAGATAACTTCGTTTTCAGGTGATACTATAGTTGATGCCTTATTTGGTATTGGCTTTTATGGCCCCTTAACCTCTTCAATGGAAGAATTGGTTACTGCAATAAATGCTAATGCCGCGCCTGTATTAAGCGTCGATATACCATCAGGCTTATGCGCAACAACTGGCGCTGTTGAAGAGGCTTTAGCTGTTATTGCAGATGTAACCGTAACTTTTATTGTTTATAAACAGGGCTTATTAACAGGGCAGGCAGCTAACTTTGTCGGTGAATTAATATTGGCAGATTTATCATTAGGGGAAAGCTTTGAACAACAAGTCACTTGTCATCATTACTTTCAAAAAGTGTTTCCTCTCAATAATAATTCCAGCATTTTAACAAAACGACTCAAGACAAGTCATAAGGGTACTATTGGCCAAGTACTCGCTGTAGGTGGCGGGGAAGGCATGCCGGGTGCAATTCGTTTAGCAAGTGAAGCAGCATTACGCTGTGGCGCGGCTTTAGTTGCAGTATCTTGTCATCAGGATAACCAAGCATTGGTTTTTAATGGTAGACCAGAATTGATGTTAGCGCCCAGTCAGGCTAGCAAACTAGTGGGCGCTTCGGTGCACAGTAATGCAAAAGTGCTACTTGTAGGGCCAGGCTTGGGGCAAACTGATTGGTCACAGGCTTTGTTTGATGCGCTCGTTATTCCTATTGTGAACGGCAAAAGAAATGAAAATATAGTACTGGATGCAGATGGTTTAGCTTTGTTAGCTAAAACTGATTATGTTTGTTCTCGATGGGTATTAACACCACACCCAAAAGAAGCGGCAATGTTACTGGGTTGTGATACGGCAAAAGTTGAAGCAAATCGTTTTCATGCCGTAAAAGCAATTGCTAAAAAATATGGCGGTATTTGTGTACTAAAAGGAGCGGGTAGTCTAATTTCTGACGGTGAAACTGTAGTCATCAATGGTACAGGTAATGCCGGTATGGCTAGTGGTGGCATGGGCGATGTATTAAGTGGCATTATCGCCGCCTTAATTTTACAAACGGAAGACTATTTTGTTGCCACATGTTTCGCTGTATATATTCATGGCGCAGCAGGTGATATTATTGCGGACAGACAAGGACAACGGGGTGTCTTAGCTAGCGATTTGTTTACACCATTACAACGACTCGTTAACCAAAATACCTAAAAGCGACTGATTAGAATTGACATGAAAGAACTTGAATATTTTTTAGCTGACGAAGACGAAACCATTGCTGTAGGCGAGCATTTAGCCAACATTGTATTAGCTCAGATAAAACAGACAGGAGCACCCCAGCGAGCATTGATTGTGTATCTAAATGGTGATTTAGGCGCAGGAAAAACGACGTTAACTCGTGGTTTTGTTCGAGGAATGGGACATAAAGGCAATGTAAAAAGCCCAACTTATACGTTAGTGGAGCCATATGAATTACCGCCTTGGCAAGTATATCACTTTGATTTATATCGCTTAGGTGATGCAGAAGAGCTGGAATACATGGGAATTCGTGATTACTTTGCAGAAAATTGTTGCTGCTTTATTGAATGGCCAGAAAAAGGCGCTGGTATTTTAGCTGAACCTGATATAGTCATTGAACTTGAATATCAGGACGAACAACGTAAAGTAGCATTACTGGCTTCTTCTGCACGTGGTGAAAGCGTGTTAAAGCAATATTCACAGCAGCAAAAATAAAATTAATATTTTTAAACGTTATATGTATAAAGGTTCAATATGCGGTTGATATCATTATTGCTCACCAGATTACTTTGGCTAACAATGGCCAGCGTATCACTGACAATAAATTATGCGATTGCAGCGAATGTGACAAGCAATAGCATTAATAGTATTCGTGTTTGGCCAGCCCCTGAAAACACACGAATTGTTTTTGATCTTAAGCATAAACCGGACTATAAATACTTTACTTTAAGTAAACCGAATCGCTTGGTTATTGATTTTAGTCAAACTAAAAACAATGTTGCGTTGAAAAACCTAGCGAGCCATGATCCCCGTATTAAGCTTTTTCGTACCAGTAATTCCAAATCTAAATCGAGTGTTCGATTAGTTTTAGAGTTAACAAAGTCTTATAAATTAACCGTTTTTCCTTTAGCGCCGGCGGGACAATATGGAAGCAGACTCGTTGTTGATTTATTCGATAAGAATAAACCCACTAAAGTTCAGGAAAAACCTAAAGTTAGGCTCGGCGATATTGTTATTGGCATTGATGCTGGTCATGGTGGTGAAGATCCCGGCTCGATTGGTGCTAAAGGGACTTATGAAAAAAGAGTTACTTTAGCTATCGCTAAAAAACTACAAACTTTAATAAATAAAGAAAAAGGCATGAAAGCCGTGATGATCCGTTCGGGTGACTATTATGTTGACCTAAACCGTAGGACTAGTCTCGCAAGAAAAAAGCATGTTGATTTTTTAGTGTCAATTCATGCTGATGCTTTTCGAACTTCAGGCCCTAGTGGAGCATCGGTGTGGGTGGTAACAAAAAAACGTGCTGAATCTGAGTTATCGCGCTGGCTATTAAAGCGAGAACAAAAATCTGAACTTCTCGGCGGAGGTGGCGGTGTTATTAAAAACACATCAGATAGCCACTTAGCGTTGGCTTTGGCTGACATGAGTAAAGAGCATTCTTTAGGAGTTAGCTTTGGAGTGGCCAATAAAGTGATTTCTCAATTGAGAAAAATCACTAAAATGCATAAAAAAACACCTCAAAATGGAAATTTTGCCGTGCTAAAGTCGTCAGATATTCCGTCAATTTTGGTGGAAACAGGCTTTATCTCAAATCATAAGGAAGAGAGGAACCTTACTTGGTCAAAGCATCAGCAAGCCTTAGCAAATGCTATTCACAGAGGTATTCGTAATTATTTTATGGCTCATCCGTTAACGGGTAGTTATTTTGCGGCTGTTGGCTATAAAAGCCATAAAGTACGCAGTGGTGAATCATTATCGGTATTAGCACAACGTTATAATATTTCAATGTCAAAATTAAAATCAGTAAATAAATTAAAAACTAATGCACTTCGTATCGGACAAACCCTGAAAATTCCTCGTGCGGGATAACCTTTGAGAATTATCGTAATATGACCATTGAAATACTTCCCGCGCGTTTAGCTAACCAAATTGCTGCTGGAGAAGTAGTAGAAAGACCTGCCTCGGTAATTAAAGAGTTAGTTGAAAATAGCTTAGATGCAGGCGCCACCGTTATTCACATTGATGTAGATAAAGGGGGGGTAAAACGTCTTCGCCTTTCAGATAACGGCTCCGGTATTGCTAAGGACGAATTAACCTTAGCACTTAGCCGCCATGCCACAAGTAAAATAAAAAACTTAAATGATCTAGAGGCGATTAATAGCTTGGGCTTTCGTGGTGAAGCATTGGCGAGTATTAGCTCAGTTGCACGGTTAACGTTAATCTCAAAACCCAGAAGTCAACAAACCGCTTGGCAAGCACAGGCTGAAGGCCGAGATATGGCGGTAACCATTTCGCCCGCTGCACACCCGAATGGAACGACGATTGAGGTGTTAGACTTATTTTTTAATACCCCTGCTCGACGAAAATTCTTACGTACAGAAAAAACTGAATTTAATCATATAGATGAAGTGGTTCGTCGAATTGCTTTAGCGCGTTTTGATGTTGACTTTACTTTAACTCATAATGGTAAAATCATCCGACAATATCGAGCTGCTACGAATCAAACACAAAGTGCTAAGCGCGTGGCGATGGTATGCGGACAAAAATTTATAGAACAGTCTATTGAGCTTGATTGCCAACACGATAATATGCAATTAACTGGTTGGCTCGCTAAACCGAGTTTTGCTCGTAATCAAAATGATCTCAGTTATAGCTACGTTAACGGACGTATGATGCGCGATAAGTTAATTAATCATGCTATTCGTCAAGCCTATGCAGACTTATTACCCCCTGATACCTATCCTGCTTTTGTACTGTTCTTGTCGCTTGATTATCAAGAAGTGGATGTCAATGTACACCCGGCTAAGCATGAAGTGCGTTTTCATCAAAGTCGCTATGTTCATGACTTTATATATTCTGTTTGTCATAAGACGTTATTGAGTCAGTCTTTAGCGTTAGAATCCTCTGATGAAGTGCAAGCTAGTCTATCGACACCATTGCCTAACTCACCTACGATGGATAATGTGCAATATGAACGCCCAAGTTATGTGCAACCGTTACAACAGGTTAAGGAAGCTACTTATAGACCAAGTACTACTCAAGGTTACCTTAGTCAACGTGATCACCTTAGTCATAGTGCAATACAGAACTATCAAAAATTAATGACTCCTAACCCTATCGTTGAGGGTGAAAAAAATTCTTTTGAAGTTCATCTACCTGAATCTCCGCATAAGAAAGAAAGTGAAAGGAACTTCTTTTTAATGGTTGAACAAAGTCGCTATGGCGTTTTTATGCGACATGAAAGGTTACATCTTTTATCTCTTGTAGCGTTGTCGCAAGAGGTTAATAAACGTAAAGTTATGAACAGTTGGCAGCAGACTAGCTCAGAGCTTACAACTTATTTAATTAGTCAGCGGTTGTTGTTACCTGTTGTGTTAACACTTTCTGATGCTCAAATGAACTTTGTTATAGAGACTCAAGCACGGTTAGCGTTAGTCGGCATCACTTGTGTAATTAAGAATAAGAGTAAACAACAAGTACAAATAAATCAGTTTCCTGCCATATTGCGTGATCAAGATGTAGCGAGTTGCTTTATTATTCTTGTTGATAGATTATTATCAGCACAAGAAAATAGCACTAAGTGTGATGAGGATCTTGATCACGAAATTGTGAGTGCGATTGCTGGCGCGATGAACGCTACTGAATATAGTGTTGAGCAAGCACAAGTGTTGTGGTTGAGTGCTAAAAAAGAATTATCAGGTGAATTAATCGAGGCAACGCTCTTGAATTCTATTCCTCTTGACCTCACATCTGAAATTAAGCAATTAAAGGCTATGTTATAAACAAAGAAGAATTAATCAGTGTCAGATAATAGTTCATCAATAAAGCAACCTCCTGTTATATGTCTAATGGGCCCTACTGCGTCAGGTAAAACAGCTTTAGCATTGGCGTTGTGTGATGCATTACCTTGTGACATTGTCAGTGTTGATTCAGCGCTAATTTACCGTGATATGAATATTGGTACAGCTAAACCAACTAATGAAGAGTTGGAGAAATATCCACATCGCTTAATTAATTTGCGTGATGCAACACAAAGTTACTCAGCGGCTGATTTTTGTATTGACGCACTAGCTGAAATTAAAAGTATTAGAGCCAAAAACCGTATACCTTTATTGGTTGGCGGTACAATGATGTACTTTAAAAGTTTAATTGACGGTATTTCTCCTTTACCTGAAGCAAATGCTGATATTCGTAAAACCATTGAAGCCGAAGCTGAAAAAAATGGCTGGCAAGCGATGCATGAAGAATTACAGAGCGTTGATAGTGTATCTGCGAAACGAATACACCCTAATGATCCTCAACGTATTACTCGTGCGTTAGAGGTTTTTCGAATAACGGGTAGTACATTGACACAATTAACTGAAATTAAAGGTGAAAAGCTCGAAGGCGATATTTTACAATTTGCCATAACACCTCAAAAACGCAGTACGTTACATGCCAGAATAGAACTACGTTACCAGCAAATGATAGAGCAAGGCTTTGAGCAAGAGGTGCTAAAACTTAAAGCGCGCGGTGATTTAAATGAGAATTTACCCTCTATTCGTTGTGTTGGTTATCGACAAATGTGGCAATATCTCAATGATGAGTTTGATCATGATGAGATGGTTTTTCGTGGAGTGTGTGCCACTAGACAATTAGCTAAAAGACAGTTAACTTGGCTTCGTAGTTGGCAAAATTTACATTGGTTAACTACTGATGATAAAACCAATTTATCATCAGTGTTGGCATTAGTTAGCAAATGTTCACAATGATAACTATAAATATAAGCTGTCTCTTATACACATCTCCGAG
>OJCW01000596.1_pt1 | contig 10949 bp, 8 predicted proteins | sample 1592461 | NCBI WGS metagenome assembly OJCW01 (sample SAMN05416884, study PRJEB24817) | seawater metagenome | isolation source: Sea water | place: Canada:Atlantic | collected 2013-11 | reverse complement strand
ACGAGATTCCTCTACGTCTCGTGGGCTCGGAGATGTGTATAAGAGACAGAGTAATGACAGATAACTAAAATTTCAGCGCCGCACTTTATACCATAAAATAGAAGATTAAACTAGAAAAATAATTAACTGGGCTATTGAACAATATCGCGTTAAAATCTCACATATATCAAGTAAACTTTAGGCAACTCCAACTATTTTAGGTAAACAATGACTACACCCATAACAACTGCTCAGTTATTTTTTCTTTATGACAACCATTGCCCTTGGACTTATGCAGCAACACCATTAATTAATGAGATTACCCAAGCGTTTCCTAATATTGAATTACATTTATGGCACGCCGCTTTTTTTGATGGCAACAATGATAGTAATATCAACAGTAAAAAGGAAGAACTTGAGCAAGTAGAAAAGCTAGCTAGCATCAGTTTCTCCGGTGCTTACCAAGAAACACTAAAACAAAATACAAACTCAACATTATCTGCAAATTTAATGACTTGGGCTCAAAACAAAACACCTAGTTTAGCCTTATCACTACTCAATGCTTTACAAAAAGAGCACTTTGAGCAAGGTAATGCACTCGCTAAAGTATCTGATTTTGATGGCGTTATCACCGCGTTAAAAATATCACCACCGGCAAAAGTTTTTAAAGATAAACTGAACAAAGATACGTTAATGCAACTTGAAGAGGTTTTCTCCCTTCAAGAGATAATCGCAACAGAAGCTATCCCTGCACTGTTATTAGCGATCGATGACAAATTAATTTTACTTAATCACAACTTTTATTTAACTCAGCCGAAAGCTATCATTGAAGCGGTTCAATTAGAATTTGATAAACACACCAACTAAACTCCAAAAAGAAATAAAGAGAACTCCATGGCCATAAAGATTAAAAGCCAAGAAGAAATTGCCAAAATGCGTATTGCTGGTCAGTTAGCATGCGATGTATTAGAGATGATTGTTCCACATGTAAAAGCGGGCATTACGACAGATGAATTAAACACGTTATGTGCGGATTATACTGAAAAAGTACAAAATGCTATTTCGGCTCCCTTGAATTACCATGGCTTTCCAAAGTCTATTTGTACCTCTGTTAATTATGTTGTGTGTCATGGTATTCCTGACAATACGAAACTAATTAATGGCGATATTATTAACATCGATATTACCGTCATTAAAGATGGCTACCATGGTGATACCAGTAAAATGTTTTTAATTGGTGACGTTTCACCCGAAGATAACCGCTTATGCCGTCTGGCCCAAGAAGCTTTGTATATTGGTTTAAAGAAAGTAAAACCTGGTGTAGCTTTCGGTGAAATTGGAACTGCAATACAGAAGTTTATTAAAAGCAAAGGCCGTTATAGTATCGTCAAAGACTATTGTGGCCATGGTATAGGGACGGAGTTTCACGAAGAACCACAAATTGTACATTATAAAAATAATGATAATACCAAGATGATAGAAGGTATGTGTTTTACTATTGAACCTATGATTAACTTAGGTAAAGCTAAAACAACTTTAGATAAAGAAGATAATTGGACCGTTTACACCAGTGACAATAAAAATTCAGCTCAGTGGGAACACACTATTGTCGTTACTAAAACAGGTTGTGAGATATTAACTCTTCGAAAAGAAGAAACGATTAGTCGCATGCTTCATAACTAATCACGCTAACTTTACAGCACCATCAAATATTAACGCACTCAACAGCAGTTATCATTAAAGTATAAAGGTATACACTTGACTAATCATCCATTGAACAATCATATAGTTCCCGCATATTTTATTGATAACTTGGCGGTAACTGCAGAAAATTTATCCACAAAAGACATTTGTCAATTAACAACAGACTTTAATCAGTGGCTAAAAGAAGCCTTTGCTCATCATGATGTAAATGATTTATTAGTTGCTCGAGCTGCTTTTGTTGACGCTACACTAAGTAAACTTTGGGTTCAACATCACCTACATCAGAGCCAAATTAGTTTAATTGCCGTTGGTGGTTATGGCCGTGGAGAACTTCACCCTTATTCAGATATTGATATTTTACTCCTCACACAAAATGATATAGATATAAAACTTGAAGAAAGGATATCAAGCTTTATTACCCAATTATGGGATATAAAACTTGATATCGGACAAAGTGTACGATCAATAGAGGAGTGTTTAAAACAAGCTGTTGCAGATATTACTGTTGCCACTAATTTAATGGAAATGCGACAGGTTTCAGGTGATGAAACACTAATCGAGAAGTTACTTCCCTTGCTTCATGATGATAATATTTGGACATCCGAAAATTTCTTTATCGCAAAACGAAAAGAGCAAGAAAAACGTCACTTACAATATCACGGCGCCGCTTATACCTTAGAGCCAAATATAAAAGCGAGCCCTGGTGGCCTACGAGATATTCAAACGATTGCATGGGTAGCAAAACGTCACTTTTTAGCGGACTCATTAGAAGAATTAGTCGAGCATCACTATTTATTTCCAAATGAGTTGTCTGAGCTGCTTGAAACACAAGATTATTTGTGGCGAATGCGTTTCGCACTTCATTATGTTGCTAAACGTAATGAGAACCGTTTATTGTTTGATTATCAAACAGATGTTGCCAAAATGATGGGGTTTGGTGACGAAGGTAAAGCACCTGTTGAACGTATGATGAAGCGCTACTTTAGAATAATAGCCCGTGTTGGCGAATTAAATACCATTTTATTACAACGCTTCAAGCAAGAGATTATACAAGACCCTGAGCAAACCAATAGTATTACCATTAATCAAGACTTTGAATTAGTAGATAAACTAATAAATACCACCAACGATCGAATTTTTATGCGATCCGTAAAAATGATCGAAATGTTTTTGATTATCGCCCAAGAACCTAGCATAAAAGGTATCCATTCTCATACTTTAAGGCTAATGCGTAATGCACGCCGTCGTTTAATTTCGGGTTTACTAGATTACGCCCAATGTCGACAAATATTTATGGCGATTATTAAGCACCCACGTGGTTTAGGGCTAGCATTCAACTTAATGCATAAACATGGCATTATTGGCTCCTATTTACCTTCATGGCGTAGCATTGTTGGGCAAATGCAATTCGATTTATTTCATGCTTATTCGGTAGATGAACATAGCTTTAGAGTCGTTAAAAATCTGTATCAGTTTAGTCAAAAAGATCACAATCACAAATTTCCGCTGTGTAGTAAAATAATGCAACGCGTACGTAAACCCGAAGTGTTATATCTAGCTGGTATTTTTCATGACATTGCCAAAGGACGTGGCGGTGACCATGCAAAATTAGGCGCAGTAGATGCACTAATATTTTGTCAATCACATCAAATGAGCAAGCATGACAGTAACATGGTTTCATGGCTTGTTGAGCATCACCTATTAATGTCTGTTACTGCTCAACGCCGAGACATCAGTGATGAAAATGTCATTAGAACCTTTGGTGAGGTAGTTCGAGATGAAGCACATTTAGATTACTTATACTGCCTTACTGTAGCCGACATGCGAGCAACCAACGAAAGCTTATGGAATAGCTGGAAAGCAAACCTGCTGCAAGATTTATATTTCAATACACTAAGAGCATTTAGACGGGGATTATCTAAACCAGTTGAAACACGGTCAAAAATTCGTGAAAACCAACAACAAGCTCTTGATATTCTTGCAACCACTGACATTAACGAAAGCCAATTGAAATCCTTGTGGAGTGAGTTTAAAGTAGATTATTTTTTGCGATATTCACCCGAGCAAATTGCAAGGCATTGCCAACGAATTATTGGGCATGACAGAAACGAACCGTTAGTCATTATAAGCACTGAATCGTATCGAGGTGGTACTGAAGTATTTGTTTTTGCAAAAGAGAAAATAAATACATTTTTCAGTACGGTCGATTTATTGGCCACGAAAAAATTATCGATTCATGACGCCAAAATCATCTCGACTAAAACTGGCTATGCCGTCAATACTTTTATCGTGCTAGATTCTCGTGGTAAAGCACTCAAAGAGAACTATCAAACACAAGCAATTTCAGATGCATTAACGAATAAGTTAAAACAAGATAATTTTTGCAATATAGCGCTCCAGCCAATGCGCCGAGAAGTAAAGCAATTTCAATTTCCTCCTCAAATTAGCTTTATTAAACTAAATGCAAAAAGTAAAACGATGATTGAAATTATCACGCTGGATAGGCCGAGAGTTCTCTCGAATATAGCCCAGGTATTTCAAGAGCTAAAAATCAATATTCATTCAGCTAAAATCACTACGTTTGGTGAAAAAGCAGATGATGTTTTCACTATTTCTACCAGTGAAAACATCGCATTAAATGACGAAGAAAAACAAATTTTATCCGATAAATTAACACAAGAAATAGATTAACAATAACACCTAATAGGAACTTTTAAATGACTGATTTAACAGCATTAGCAAATACAATTGAACAAGCTTTTGACAACAGAGATACCATTACTCCAGCAACGGTTTCCAGTGAAGTTAAAACTGCTGTTTTAGACTCACTAGCTGCCCTAAATAATGGTTCTGCTCGCGTAGCAGAAAAAATTGATGGCCAATGGCATGTACACCAATGGTTGAAAAAAGCTGTATTATTATCATTTCGTATTTGGGACAACCAAGTTATTGATGGCGCTGAAAGTACCTTTTTCGATAAAGTACCGATGAAATATGACGGTTATACACAGGAAATGTTTGAAGCGGATGGTGTGCGCGTAGTACCTGGTGCATCAGTACGTACTGGTAGCTTTATCGGTAAAAATGTAGTGGTTATGCCAAGCTTTGTAAACATTGGCGCATATGTTGATGAAGGATGTATGGTTGATGGTTGGGCAACAGTTGGTTCATGTGCACAAATAGGTAAAAATGTACATTTATCTGGTGGTGTAGGTATTGGTGGTGTTTTAGAGCCACTACAAGCAGGCCCTACAATCATTGAAGATAATTGTTTTATTGGTGCACGCTCTGAGATAGTTGAAGGCGTTGTTGTTGAAGAAGGCGCTGTGATTTCAATGGGTGTTTACATTGGCCAAAGTACCCGTATTTTCGATAGAGAAACTGGCGAAATTCATTATGGCCGCGTTCCTGCAGGCTCAGTGGTTGTTCCAGGTAACTTGCCATCGAAATGTGGTAAATACAGTTTATATGCCGCTGTTATCGTAAAAAAAGTTGACGCTAAAACACGTGCAAAAACAGGCATAAATGAATTATTACGTTTAGCTGATTAGTTACAACACTATTTGCTATCACACGTAGTTGCATAAAAAAGGCTGTAAAATAAAATTTTACAGCCTTTTTTATTTAGTGACTTATTAAAAGCTTAAGCTTTTAATTTTGCATCCAAATCTTCAATTTTCGCTTTCCAAATAGCAGGACCTGTTACATGAGCAGACTCACCTGAACTATCAACAGCAACCGTTACTGGCATATCTTCAACTTCAAATTCATATATTGCTTCCATACCAAGATCTTCAAAAGCAACAACGCGTGCTTTCTTAACTGCTTTAGATACTAAGTATGCAGCTCCGCCAACTGCCATTAAATAGACAGATTTATGCTTTTCAATATTTGCGACCGTTGCAGCACCACGCTCTGATTTACCAATTGAACCTAAAAGGCCCGTTTTAGATAACATCAAGTCAGAGAATTTATCCATACGTGTTGCTGTAGTTGGGCCCGCAGGACCAACCGCTTCATCACCAACAGCATCAACTGGGCCAACGTAATAAATAAACTTATCAGTAAAATCAACAGGTAACTCTTCGCCAGCAGCAAGCATATCTTGAATACGTTTGTGAGCAGCATCTCTACCCGTAAGAATAGTACCGCTAAGTAGTACTGTTTCTCCAGTTTTCCATTCTGCAATATCAGCTTTTGTTAACCCGTCAACATTAACACGACGAACACCCTCACCTACTTCCCAAGTAATATCAGGCCACTCTTCTAGTTTAGGTGGTGTTAAATCAGCAGGACCAGAGCCATCAAGGTGGAAATGAACATGGCGAGTTGCCGCACAGTTTGGGATCATCACAACAGGTTTAGAGGCCGCATGGGTTGGCACAGCATTGATTTTCACATCAACTACTGTTGTTAAACCGCCAAGCCCTTGTGCACCGATACCTAATTTATTAACCCGTTCAAAGATTTCTAAACGTAACTCTTCTTCCGCATTTTGTGGGCCTCTATCCATTAAATCTTGAATATTAACAGGATCCATTAAGCTTTCTTTAGCAAGTACGCCAGCCTTTTCAGCAGTACCACCAATACCTATACCTAACATTCCTGGTGGACACCAGCCTGCTCCCATTGATGGTAACGTTTTAACAACCCAGTCAGCTATCGAATCTGATGGATTTAACATTGCCATTTTAGTTTTATTTTCACTACCGCCGCCTTTGGCAGCGATCATTACTTCAATTTCATCACCTTCAACAAGGTCAATGTGAACAACCGATGGGGTATTATCTTTTGTATTTTTACGTGCGCCTGCAGGATCAGCGACAATAGAAGCACGTAATGGGTTATCTGGATTCATATAAGCACGACGAGTACCTTCATCCACCATTTGCTGTACTGTCATGTCAGTTTTATCCCATTTAACTGCCATACCAACTTTCACAAAACAAGTTACAATACCAGTATCTTGGCAAATAGGACGTTTACCTGTAGCTGACATACGTGAATTAATGAGAATTTGCGCTATCGCATCTTTTGCCGCGCTACTTTGTTCTTTATGATAAGCTTTTTCTAACGCTTGAATAAAATCCAAAGGATGATAGTAAGAAATATATTGCAGTGCATCTTCAATACTATCGATTAAGTCTTGTTGTTTGATTGTTTTATCGGACATCTTGCTCTCAGCTTTCGTTAAAAGTGTGAATACCCAAGTGAACTCAAAATACGAATTTCAGGAAGGCTGAGTGACTCATATTCAAGGCGTATCATTTTACTAATGGTTATTTCCTTAGAAAAGGATACAACGAAGAAAATGGATTACTCAGTCTTCCCCGTAGGGTTGGTTTATAAATATTTTATGCCGCGTTATTGATTTAGATAAGGGAACAACCATTACCTTAATCAATGCCTTGCCTAAAATATTTATAATTCCAACTGAAACCTGCATTTTGAATTCATTTGGGTATATAATATTTTCTTATTATAATACCTTTCTATTGAAACAGCCGCTAGTAGCCAATAGTAGAATATGAACACTTATCATCAAAATAATACTGTAAATTATCAGGGTAACTATAATCTTGTCTTCTAATTCTCCATTTTCTGCAAATCCATTATCCTTATCCGTTGAAAAGTTAATGTTGGCAAAAGATACTATGCCACTCGACTTATTCACTCCAATCGCGAATGAACCGTGGGCAATATGGCTAGACTCTGGGCAAAGTGAACATATTGATGCCTGTTTTGATATTATCGTTTGGCAGCCTGAAGTCACTTTGTGTACTTTTGGTGATAAAACTCATATTCACTATACACAAGTAGACAAAACTATAATAAGTGAAGAAGATCCTTTAATACTAGTTGAAAGTGTTCAACAGCAAGTGTTATCAACACTGACACCATCAAAAGAAAAGTTACCTTTTTTAGGGGGTGCTTTAGGTTATTTTTCTTATGATTTAGGGCGACGCTTTGAAAAACTTCCAACAGAAGCTGAACAGGATATTAATTTACCCGAAATGGCCGTGGGTATATATTCTCAAGCAATCATTTTTGATCATAAACGCAAAGAATACTTTTTAATTTGCTCAGAAGCAAAACGACCTGCGTTAACATCTTTTTTACTTTCCCTTAGCAAAACCGAACAAAACAAAACTAAAGAACAGAAAAGGTTCACCTTAACATCAAGCTGGCAAAGTAATATGAATAAAGCCAGTTACATTGAAAAGTTTAAGCAAGTTCAACAGTTTTTAACATCAGGTGATTGCTATCAAATTAATTTATCACAGCGATTTAATGCCAATTATCAAGGAGATGAATTCGAAGCCTACATAGCACTTCGAAGTGAAAACAAAGCACCATTTTCAGCCTTCATTCGCTTAGAAAACACTGCAATATTAAGTGTATCCCCTGAGCGGTTTTTACAGCTATCTCAAGGGAAAGTGCAAACAAAGCCAATAAAGGGCACTATGCCAAGAAGTGCAGATAAACAGCAAGATGAAAAGAATGCCCATCAATTAGCTAATTCAACAAAAGATCGCGCTGAAAATTTAATGATTGTTGACCTACTTCGTAATGATATGTCAAAGGTCTGTAAACCTAGCTCTGTTGTTGTGCCTAAGTTATTCGATATCGAAAGTTTTCCCGCTGTTCACCATCTTGTAAGTACTGTAGAAGGACAACTCGCTGAACAGAAGAATGCTTGCGATTTATTACGCGGCGCTTTTCCTGGTGGTTCAATTACCGGCGCTCCTAAAATTAGAGCAATGGAAATCATAGAACAGCTTGAGCCTCACCGTCGTAGTGTTTATTGTGGTTCGATCGGTTATATATCCACTTGTGGTACTATGGATACAAGCATTACCATACGTACACTAATATGCCAGAAAACGATGCTACAAAATGAACAAGGTCGAGTATATTGTTCTGCAGGAGGCGGAGTGGTTGCAGACTCAAAGGTATCAAGTGAATACCAAGAAACATTCGATAAAGTAAATCGTATTTTACCTGTTTTAGAGCGCCTCTCAACGAAGAAATTAAGTGTATTACCTTGTAATGATAAAGAGAAAAGTCATGACTAAGGAAGAATTTTTATATCGCTTTAACCTACTTCAACGTGGTGATTCTTGCCATAAATACCAGCATAATGCATCTTTAAAATCAGCCGCGGTACTTATAGTGTTAGCAAACAATATAGATACCGAAGGTACAAATACTGATGGCCTACACGTATTACTTACTAAACGTGCCAGTCATTTAAAACACCACCCTTCACAAATAAGCTTTCCTGGTGGTAAAGTCGAGCCAAGCGATAAAAACTTAATTCATACTGCGTTAAGAGAAGCTGAAGAAGAGATTGGCTTGTCATCTGATGCTGTCTCTATTGTTGGCCAATTACCTGATTACGAAGTTATCAGTGGTTACCAAGTAACGCCTATTGTCGCTTTTGTTGAAACACCTCAGTCTTACCAAAAAGATATAAACGAAGTAGACGAAATATTTCACGTCCCCTTACAGCACTTTTTACAACCTCAAAACCATCGCACCATACGCTCCTACCGTAATGGTCGGCATCACAATGTACATTTCTTTCCGTATAAGCACTATAATATATGGGGTGCAACTGCAGCAATGTTGAAAGATTTAGTCGAACATATTAAGTAATAAAAACAATAAACTTTCTATTCACCTTCAAATAAAAGCTAATATTTGTTGCCTTAAAGTGTTTCTTTCAGTTAGTATAAGTAAAAAATAAACTTCGGACTTAGTTCGAATAACTAGAATTATATTCGGGATTACTTATGATTAGTGTATTTGATATGTTTTCAATCGGTATCGGCCCATCTAGCTCTCATACCGTTGGTCCAATGAAAGCCGCAAAGTTATTTGTGGATGAACTTGATAAGCAATCGTTATTAAGCAAGATAGATCGAGTTAAATGTGAGTTGTTTGGCTCACTTGGTCAAACAGGTATTGGTCATGGCACCGGTAAAGCCGTCATTCTTGGTTTGTCAGGTGAAATGCCCGATACTATCCCTGTAGAATCAATTGATAAGATATTATCGCAAGTGGTTAGCAGCCAAACAATTCAACTTGGTGGTCACCATAATGCAAGCTTTCCTAAAAACGATGCAATAATTTATCACCGAAGAAAAACATTACCTGCTCATTCTAATGCCATGACAATATTTGCCTATCAAGGCGATAACCTTCTTTTAGAGCAAACCTATTACTCCATAGGCGGTGGCTTTATTGTTCAAGATTGTGATTTTGAAAAAGAGAAAGATAAAGCACTTTCTCTACACAGCAATATTAACAGACCTCATGTATTTAATAGTGCAGCACAACTACTTGAACATGCGCAAACCAAAGGGTTAAGTATTAGTACTATCATGATGGAAAATGAAAAATGTCTGCAAGATGAAAAGTATGTACGTGACGGATTACTTGAAATTTGGGGTGCCATGAAAGCAAGTATCGATCGCGGCATGGTGACTGAAGGTATTTTACCGGGAGGCTTAAAGGTTATTCGTCGAGCACCAGCATTACATCGCTCTTTAACTGTTGAAAAAAATAATGATCCATTAGCTGCAATGGATTGGGTGAATTTATTTGCATTAGCCGTAAATGAAGAGAATGCTGCAGGTAGTCGTGTAGTAACAGCACCAACCAATGGCGCTGCGGGGATCATTCCTGCCGTATTGTGCTATTACAACAAGTTTATAAAGCCAGTTTCTGATGACGATTGTATTCGTTATTTATTAACTGCTGCAGCCATTGGTATTTTATATAAAACTAATGCAACGATTTCTGGCGCTGAAGGTGGCTGTCAGGCTGAAGTAGGAGTTGCTTGTTCAATGGCCGCTGGAGCATTAACTGAAATTATGGGTGGTTCACCCATTCAAGTAGAGAATGCGGCAGAAATAGGTATGGAACACAACTTAGGCCTAACATGCGATCCTGTAGGTGGCTTAGTTCAAGTACCTTGTATTGAGCGTAATGCTATGGGTTCAGTCAAAGCTATAAATGCTTCTCGTTTAGCACTGCGCGGTACCGGTACATCGAAAGTTTCTTTAGATAAAGTTATCAAAACCATGTGGGAAACAGGTAACGATATGAAAACAAAATATAAAGAAACCTCACGTGGTGGTTTAGCCGTAAATATTATTGAGTGTTAATTCAGTAAGAATTGCTCATAATTCAACAGAAATTGAAACGACAACCTACCTGTCGTTTCAATTTTAGATTAATCAAATAACATTCTTATTATT
>OJCW01000591.1_pt1 | contig 11094 bp, 7 predicted proteins | sample 1592461 | NCBI WGS metagenome assembly OJCW01 (sample SAMN05416884, study PRJEB24817) | seawater metagenome | isolation source: Sea water | place: Canada:Atlantic | collected 2013-11 | reverse complement strand
GTAAATTATATTTATTATCACTACTTTTATGTGGACTAGGAACTTTTTGAATATCAATGCTAAAGCCTAATTGCTCAAACCATGTGCCAAGTAGTTGGATCACTCCTAAATTACCTTGATCCCAGCTAGCTTGGGTTGAGCTAATAGAAGGGCAGGCAATCAACTGAGTTAATGATTGTGTGAAATTAGGTAGTGATGACATAGAAACTATTCCAGAAAAAAACTTGAATAAAAATGTAAATAATTATGCTTGATAGTTGCATAAATACCCATAAAATGATAAATTGCTATTACAGTGTAAATAACCTGCTTTCATAAGGCTACTTTTTTCATAAGGCTACTTTTTTCATAAGGCACAGTGTAATGCTAATTGTTCAAGAAATACGACGACGATAGATATTTTTTTATTATCTCTTGAATACTTTAGTTATAAGAGGTAGTTATTTCCTGGTAAAAAGCATATCGTTATTGTTTATTTGAATCTTAAGGTGTTAGTTTTGTCAAAAGTTATGAAAGTTGCCGTTATCGGCGCAAGTGGTTATGCGGGTGCTGAATTAGTGGGCTTATTATGCCAGCACGATCAAGTTTCAATACAACATTTAGTTGTGTCAGAAAACTCCTCTTCCTGTGGAAAACTTTTTAGCGATTTACATGGTCGCTGGAAAGGCGTATGTGATATACCTCTTCAGTCTTTTTCTAAAGAATGGTTTGAAGCGTCTGCCAATACTTTAGATGTTGTCTTTTTTGCTACTCCTCACGAATTTAGTGCCGATTGGGCGCATGCTTTTGTTGAAGCCGGTGTAAAAGTTTTTGATCTATCGGGTGGCTTTAGACTTAAAAACCCAGAAGATTATCCTACTTACTATGGCTTTGAACATGCGAATGAGGATGCGCTAGCTAGTGCAAAATACGGGTTAGCTGAATGGCAGCAAGATGATATTGTAGATACTAACTTAATTGCTGTTCCTGGTTGTTATCCAACGGCGAGTTTACTTTCCCTTAAGCCTATTACGAGTAACAATTTTCATCTCGAAAATTCGATTATCTCGGTTAATGGTATTAGCGGTGTTAGTGGGGCAGGCAGAAATGCTTCTTTAGCGACTAACTTTAATGAAGTGAGCTTAAAGCCTTACAATATTTTAAAACATAGACACCAACCTGAAATCTCTCAAGAAGCTAACGTGCAGGTAATCTTTAACCCTCATTTAGCTCCTTATAAAAGAGGCTTGTTAGCAACGGTGACTTTGCAATTAAAGGCAGAAGTTACGGCTGAGCAAGTTACGCAAGCATTTGAGCAAGCTTATGCAGATAAACCACTCGTTAGATTAGTTAATACTTGGCCTGAAGTTGGCAATGTTGCCAATACCCCATTTGCTGATGTACATTGGCAACTTGATGAAGACAAACATGTGCTTGTGGCAAGTTGTGCTATTGATAACCTATTAAAAGGTGCTGCATCACAGGCATTACAATGTTTTAATATTTCTCTTGGTTTACCGAGTGAATACAGTTTATTAGCCAGCAAATAGTAATAAACTAAGAATAACAGGAAGATAAGAGACAGACACATGAGCAATTCCAAACCTTTAGTTATAAAAATAGGCGGTGCCATCTTAGAAAAAGAAGATGCGCTATGTAATTTATTATCAGTGATCGTCAAACTAAAGGCTGATGCCAAAGTTGTGTTAGTACATGGTGGCGGTTGTGTTGTTGATGAAATGTTGGCACAAGCGGGTTTTACTACCGTTAAAAAACACGGTTTGAGAGTGACACCAAAAGAACAAATTGGCTTAATTAGCGGTGCATTAGCGGGTACTGTGAATAAATCGATTGTTGCAACGGCTAATAGTATGAGTTTGCCCTCGGTTGGTTTATCATTAACTGATGGCGATATGATTCACTGTGACTTATCTGAGCAAGGTTTAGGACAAGTAGGCCTGCCGAGTGCAAAAAATAGCATCTTATTAGATGCCTTACTTAACAATAACTTTTTGCCTGTTATTTCTTCTATTGGTGCATTAACCAATGGTGACTTAGTGAATGTAAATGCTGACGATGCTGCAGTTGCTATTTGTCAGTTGTTAAATGCTCAATTATTATTATTAACCGATGTTAATGGCGTGAAAGGCGCAGATGGTGAATATTTAGCTAGCTTAGATAGTGAGCAAGCAAATAAACTGATTGATGAAGGTGTTATTGCTGGTGGAATGACTGCTAAAGTAAATGCAGCCTTACATGCGGCGAATCAATTAGGACGAAGTATCGCGGTTGCCAGCTGGCAATCACCACAGCAAATTATGCAATTACTTGATGGTCAGGGTGTAGGGACACAAATTCAACCTGATTAGCACCGCAGGCCCTAGCAATAAAATGAAAGGGCGGTGAATGTTACCAACTATTTTAAAAGAAGATACTAATGTCGAACCAATTAAATCACTTTTTAGCTGATGACCAGTTGAATAAAAGTCAATTACTCGCTTTGATTGAGCTAGCAATTAAGATCAAGAAAACACCAACTGACTATAACCAAGCATTAGCTGGCAAGTCAGTGGCAATGATTTTTGAAAAACCATCCTTAAGAACGCATGTTAGTTTCGATATGGGTATCAATAAACTTGGTGGTCATGCCTTATATTTAGGACAACAAAACGGTAAATTAGGTGAGCGTGAACGTGTTAGTGATTACGCCAAAAATTTATCCTGTTTTGCGGATGCAATTGTTGCGCGTGTATTTAGTCATGATTCTATTCAAGGTTTAGCTCAACATGGCAGCGTGCCTGTTGTTAATGCTTTATGTGATGTATATCATCCTTGTCAAGCCTTGGCTGATTTTGTTACGTTAACAGAACTGCTTCCGTCGTTAAATAAAAGCGAGTTAAGTGAGATGAAACTCGCTTATGTCGGCGATGGCAATAATGTGTCTAATTCATTAATGATTATGGCAGCAACCTTAGGTGTTGATTTTACTTTACTCACGCCTACTGGATATGAAGCACAAACGAATATTATAGAGACTACACAAGCGTTGGCAAATGAATCAGGCGCAACAATAACTATCACTACCGATGTTGAAGCGATAGGCGCACAAGATGTTATTTATACAGATACATGGATTTCAATGGGCGATGAAGACGCAAGTAAAAAAGCGAAAATATTAGCGCACTTTGCACCTTATCAAGTGAACCACCAGTTGATGACTAAGGCGAATGCAAATGTAGTGATGCACTGTCAGCCCGCTCATTTGGAAGAAGAAATAACCACTGAACTTTTTGATAGCGAAATGGCAGTAGTTTTTCAGCAAGCAGAAAATAGAATGTGGGCACAAAATGCGGTATTAGTATCGTTATTTGCTTAATAAAAAATTCAAGGTAGCTAGGCCATAAGTCTATTTACAGTAAAAATTTAACAACAAAATTTAGAGAAAAATCATGAGTATTCAAAAGAAAAAAATTAAAAAAGTTGTATTAGCCTATTCAGGTGGCCTAGACACATCAGCAATCATTCCATGGTTAAAAGAAAACTATGACAATTGTGAAGTAGTTGCCTTCTGTGCTGATGTTGGTCAAGGTGAAGAAGAGTTAGTTGGCATAAAAGAAAAAGCAATAGCGTCAGGTGCTTCTGAATGTTACGTTGCAGATCTGAAAGAAGAATATGTAAAAGAATATATTTATCCCATTCTTAAAACAGGTGCAGTATACGAAGGTCAATATTTATTAGGTACGTCAATGGCACGTCCTATTATTGCAAAAGCGCACATTGAAATTGCTTTAAAAGTAGGTGCTGATGCCGTATGTCACGGTTGTACTGGTAAAGGTAATGACCAAGTACGTTTCGAAGCTTGTTTTGCTGCCCTTGCTCCAGAGCTTACTGTTATTGCACCATGGCGTGAGTGGGATATGGTATCTCGTGAAGATTTACTAGATTACTTAGCAGAGCGTAAAATTCCATGTGCTGCTTCATTAACTAAAATATACAGCCGTGATGCAAATGCGTGGCATATCTCTCATGAAGGTGGTGAATTAGAAGACCCATGGTGTGAGCCTTCTAAAGAAGTTTGGACAATGACCGTTGATCCAATGGATGCTCCTGATGTCGCAGAAAAAGTGCAATTAAGTTTTGTTGAAGGCGAGCTAGTTTCTGTTGATGGCAAAGATTTTTCTGAAAATGGTGCCGGCGCATATGAAGCTTTAATATACCTTAATGATAAAGCTGCAGCGCATGGCGTTGGTCGTATTGATATTGTTGAAAACCGTTTAGTTGGTATGAAGTCTCGCGGTTGTTATGAAACTCCAGGTGGCACAGTATTAATGGCTGCTTATAAAGGGTTAGAAACACTTATTTTAGACAAAGAGTCTTTAAAGTATCGTGAATCTGTAGGCCTTGAGTTCTCTCATGTAATTTATGATGGTCGTTGGTTTACGCCTTTAGCAAAAGCACAGTTGGCTTCAGCAGCTTCCTTTGCTGAAAAGCTTACAGGTGATGTTGTGGTTAAGTTATACAAAGGTATGGCGCAAGTTATTCAACGTCGCTCTCCAAATAGCCTTTACTCAGAAGAGTTTGCTACCTTTGGTGCTGATGATGTTTACGACCAAAAACATGCAGAAGGTTTTATTCGTTTATTCAGTTTATCTAGTCGTATCACTGCGCTTTCTCAAAAAGAGAAGTAATAATGGCTTTACTTGTGAGGTGTGGCGGGCGTTATAGCGCCGTCAGATCTCTTTTATAGTATAAATAGTATTTTCGAAAAAAACTGGAGTATAAAACGATGGCTTTATGGGGCGGACGCTTTAAAGAAAAAGCGAGTGTACAATTTAAAAAATTCAATGACTCGCTACCTGTTGATTACCGTATGGCAGTGCAAGACATTGTTGGCTCAATTGCTTGGGCTCAAGCAATTCATGAAGTAGGTGTGTTAAATGCAGACGAGTTAACACGTATAACTGCAGCATTGAATGAGTTAAAAGCTTCAGTAGAAGAAAACCCGAAACAAATCTTACTTTCTGATGCGGAAGATATTCATAGCTGGGTAGAAATTCAGTTAATTGAAAAAACGGGTGATTTAGGTAAGAAGCTTCATACAGGCCGTAGTCGTAATGACCAAGTTGGTACGGATTTAAAGCTTTGGTGTAAAGAAACGGGTGGCGATTTATTATTCGCTTTAGTTAATTTACAACAAGCAATGATGAACCTAGCTGAACGCGAAAAAGATACTGTATTACCAGGTTATACCCATTTACAGCGTGCACAGCCTGTGACTTTTGGTCATTGGTGTTTAGCGTATGTAGAAATGTTTAACCGTGATATTGGCCGTTTAAAAGATGCGTTGTATCGTTTAGATGTTTCTCCTTTAGGTTCAGGTGCTTTAGCGGGTACAGCATATCCAATTGATCGTAATGCACTTGCTCATCGATTAGGGTTTAGAACCGCGACGATGAATAGCTTAGATGCAGTATCAGATAGAGATCATGTGATTGAATTACTAGCTAGTGCGAGTATTTCTATGATGCATTTATCACGCTTTGCAGAAGATTTAATTTTTTATAACTCAGGCGAAGCCGGCTTTGTGGAAATGAGCGATTTAGTTAGCTCAGGCTCTTCATTAATGCCACAAAAGAAAAACCCTGATGCCTGTGAATTAATTCGCGGTAAAGCTGGACGAGTTTTTGGTTCATTAACAGGTATGTTAACGACCATGAAAGCTTTGGCACTTGCCTATAATAAAGATATGCAAGAAGACAAAGAAGGCTTATTCGATGCACTTGATACTTGGCAAGAATGTATGGAAATGGCCGTATTGGTTGCCGATGGATTAAAAGTGAATAGAAGTCGTACGTTAGCTGCAGCCCAACAAGGCTATGCTAATGCTACAGAACTTGCTGATTACTTGGTAGGTAAGAATATTCCATTTCGTGAAGCACATCATATCGTAGGTGAAGTGGTATTAGCCGCTATTGCTGAAGGTTGTCCATTAGAAGATTTAACATTGGCACGCCTACAAGAATTTAGTGATCAAATAGAACAAGATGTTTATCAACACCTTTCTATAGAGTCTACATTAGATAAACGTGAAGCACTTGGCGGTACCTCTCGTACGCAAGTGGAGAAAGCTCTTGCTAATGGAAATGAAGAAATACTCAATGAGCAAGTTGTTGGCGCGCCGGGTAAACAGCAAACTGAAATAGCCCTTAAGCAGGTAAAACAGCGTTTAGATGCACAGCGTGCAGCTGCTATGTCAGTGCGTAGAGCCCGCATGTCAGATGTTGAACAAATTCATAAACTAGTCAATGTTCAGGCTGATAAAGGTGAAATATTGCCACGTTCATTGGACAATACTATCCATGATGTTCAAAACTTTGTTGTTGCTGAACTTGATGGTGAAGTTGTTGGTTGTGCATCGCTTTATATTTATCAAACTGATTTGGCTGAAATTCGCTCAGTAGTTGTTGAAAAGAGCGCACAAGGTCAAGAGCAAGGTCAAGCTCTAGTTCAGTACTTACTAGAATTTGCGCTGCAAATGGAATTAAAGCAAATTATTGTTTTAACTTACATTCCTGAGTACTTCAATAAGTTAGGTTTCTCTACAATAGAAAAAAGCTCATTAGCAAGCAATATCATAGAGGACAGTGAACAAAGTCCACACAAAGATCCTGCTGATGAAGTTGCGATGGCATACATTGTCGACCGTGCAGGTATAGCGAAATAATAGAGTAATATTTCTTTACTCATGTGATAAAGGAAAATGAAATAGCGATCATGGATAATAATAAGAATAATGTGAAATGGTTCAGAAGTGCTGCACCGTATATTAATGCTCATCGTGGAAAAACGGTGGTGTTAATGTTTGGTGGGGAAGCCGTTTCACATGAAAATTTTGCCAACATTATTCATGACATTTCTTTATTACGCAGTTTAGGCGTTAAATTAGTGATTGTGCACGGTGCACGCCCACAAATTGAAGAGCGAATGGTGCAGCGAAACATTACTCAAGTAATTGAGAATAATCTTCGTGTTACCGATGCTGATACGCTAGTCGCAGTCAAAGATGCTACAGGCTCTTTACGTTTACATATAGAGGCTTTACTAAGCACAGGGTTAGTTAATTCACCGATGCATGGTTCGCAAATTCGTGTCGGTACAGGTAATTTTGTTATTGCGAAGCCTATGGGCGTACGTGATGGTATTGATTACAAGTATACGGGCAGTGTACGCAGAATCGATTCTGATGGCATTAATATGCAGCTTGATTATGGCTCAATTGTATTGCTATCTCCCATTGGTTATTCACCGACAGGTGAAGTTTTCAACCTCGCGTTGGAAGATGTTGCTGCGCAAACTGCTATTGCATTAAAAGCAGATAAACTGATCACGTTAACAGAAGATGATGGTTTATTGGCTAAGTCGGGTGATTTGATTCGAAGTTGTAGTGTCCACACAGTTAAAACATTATTGGATGATAATGATTGTCATGTGCGTCAGTTGTTGTTGCGTGCAATCATTCAATGCGGTGAAAATGGTGTTGAGCGTTGCCATTGTGTCAGTTATCAAAGTGACTCGGCATTATTACAAGAACTTTTTACCCGTGACGGTGCGGGGACATTAATTGCTAAAGATTACAAAGAGCAAATTGCTATTGCAACTATCGATGATGTTGGCGGTATTTTAGAGTTATTAGCACCACTTGAAGCAGAAGGTGTTTTAGTTAAGCGATCACGTGAATTACTTGAAGTCGAAATAGATAAATTCACAGTGATAAAAAAAGAAGATGTGATTATCGCGTGTGCCGCTTTATATCCTTATTCAGATGCGAAAATGGGCGAAGTAGCCTGTGTTGCTATTCATCCTGATTACCGTAAAGGTGATCGTGGAGGACGCTTAATGGCAGCGCTAGAAACGGAAGCTAAAAAACAACAGCTTGCCTCAATATTCGTGTTAACAACGGTAAGCGGTCATTGGTTTCTTGAACAAGGCTTTATTGAGCAACCTTTGAATAAGCTACCTGAAGGTAAAAAGAAGTTATATAATTTTCAACGAAAATCGAAAGTATTTATTAAAAGTATTTAGCTTTTCTTGAGGTTTTAACCTTGTATGCTCTATTGATGATTTCAATAGAGCATACAAGGTTAAAATAACTCTTCTTCAGTGTTAGCACTCTCTTCATCTTGAAATATATCTGCGCTATTATCAGTCCTGATGTACTCCGTCGGCACAGTACCCAATTTAAAGTATTCAAATAAGCTACTCTTATTGGTTTGAGTACTTAATTTACCTGTTGTTTTATCAATTCGTACAGAAACAATTTCAGCAGGTGCTTCAAAAGCTTCGTCGTTGATATCTGTAAGTGCCACTTTCATAAAGCTTATCCAAGCAGGTTGAGCCGATTTGGCGCCAAACTCTTTGCCGGTAATTTGATTTTGACCTAGATTATTGTTGTATACAGATTTACCTAAATTTCTACTAGGATCATCAAATCCTATCCATGATGTTGTTACTAAGCGGCGGGTAAACCCCGAAAACCACGCATCTTTAGCCTCATTAGTTGTCCCTGTTTTACCACCCATATCACGACGTTTTAATGCTCTAGCTCGCCAACCGGTACCTTGCCAACCATTCTCAACAGACCAATCAGCTCCCCAAATGGCGCTATTCAGTGCTTGTGTGATCAAAAAGGCATTTTGGGCTGAAATGGCTCTAGGTGCTGAAATTAACGGTGTGCTAAAAGGGTCTTCATATATTGTATTGCTTGCCAACTCTTCACCATCTGAGGTGGTTAGTGAATAGGTATTGTCATCAGTTTCAGTATTTTCTATACAAGGATTACAGGCCCACTCGGGGTTAGCTTGATAGATAATATCACCCTCAGCATTTTCAATACGCTCAATTAAATACGGTTTGATAAGAAAACCACCGTTGGCAAACGTTGCAAAACCAGTAACAAGCTCTAATGGTGTTAATGAAGCAGAGCCTAGGGCTAAAGATTCATTACGAGGTAACTCATCAGGCGAAAAACCAAAAGATGAAAGGTGATCAACAGTTTTACTGATACCAATACTCTTGAGCAACCTGACCGCTACAACATTTTTTGATTGCGCTAAAGCCAAGCGCATTCTTATTGGACCTACATATGTTTCAGGCGAATTTTTAGGGCGCCAAACAACGCCACTACTTCTATCCCATTGATTAATCGGAGCGTCATTTATTAAAGAAGCTAGAGTAAAACCATTTTCTAATGCAGCTGAGTAAAGAAAGGGTTTAATATTCGAGCCTACTTGACGCTTAGCTTGGGTAACACGATTAAACTGACTTTGTTTAAAGCTAAAGCCGCCAACGGCAGCTTTAATAGCCCCATTATCTGTTGATAAAGACACAATGGCTGAACTGGCGTTGGGAAGTTGACTTAAACTGTACTCACCCTCAGATATATTTTTGACTAATATCACATCACCATAACGAAATATCTCATTCGCTATTGTGGGAACCTGTCCTTGTTTTTGATCATTGATATAAGGACGAGCCCAAGCCATACCTGACCATGGAATCTGTGCTTCTTCATTATTTTGTAGGGTAATATTTACCGATTTTTCATTCACTTGTGTAACAACGGCAGGTACTAACATTTGATAGTAATCAACTTGACTGAGTGCCGTTGTTATTTCTTCAGGTGTTAATGGCGACGAGTCTATTATTATTTTAGCTTTATTGTTATTTTGTAAGTTGGGGCTATCATCTTCTTCTATTTCAGGGCGAAGAGATAAAATGGCTCCACGATAGCCATGACGCTGATCATAGCGTAATAAGTTTGAGGTTACGGCATTATGTGCTGCTCGCTGTAATTTATCAGTGATGGTTGTAAAAACCTTATACCCACCAGCATAAGCTTGTTCTTTGCCGTAGATATCGAGCATTTCTTGGTGAGCCATTTCAGCAATGTAAGGGGCATTTAACTCTATTTTTGCACCATGGCGTTGACCAGTAATAGGGGCTTCTTTTGCTTCTTGGTATTCTTGCTCTGTGATATAACCACTCACTAACATGCGCTGCAATACAGTTGCTCTTCGGAGTTTAGCTTTCTCACTAGAGCGAATAGGGTTGTAGGTTGAAGGGGCTTTTGGTAACCCTGCTAATACTGCTACTTGCGCTAGATTAAGCTGATCAATGTCTTTGCCATAGTAAACTTGTGCGGCGGCACCGAAACCAAAAGATCGATGCCCTAAAGGAATTTTATTAACATAGAGGGTTAGTATTTCCTTTTTAGTTAACAAGCTTTCGATATGAAATGACAAAAATATCTCTCTAATTTTTCGAGTATAAGTTTGTTCGCGTGTTAAGAAAAAATTTCTAGCGACTTGCATTGTGATGGTACTTGCGCCACCTCTACTTTTTCCTGTTATTTGACCAAAAACAGCTCGAGCCATGCCAATAGGATCAACACCAAAATGAAAATAAAAACGATCATCTTCAGTAGCTAATAAAGCATCTATTAACTGTTGTGGAATTTCTTCAAAGGTTAATGGCTTGCGTTTTTTTTCACCGAATTGAGAGATTAGTGATCCGTCACTGCTGTAAATCTTCATGGGAGTTTGCCATTGAACATCCTGTAATGACTTAATATCAGGTAACTCATCGCGTAATGTTAAATACAAAACCAACGTGCCAAAAACAATAATAAATACTAAGATAACAGTAAGCTTGAAACAATTTTTGACAGAAAACACTACATTCCCTCTATTTGTGGATAAAATTGTCAGATAAGACTAGTATATCTTGTAAAACCATGTAATAAATGTATTTATGCGTATTTTGCGTCTAAAATAATTACAAAAATAAAAATTGTAGGTCGTTATGCTAGACAAACTATGGAAAAAGAAAAATTCTATGATGGTGGGGATCGATATTGGTTCTCATTCTGCAAAAGCAGTATTGTTAGGTCAAGGAAATGATGGCTTTATAATTGAAGATTTCGCAATTGAGCCAATGCCTAGAGGTTCAGTTGTTGACCGTGAGATTCAAGATATCGAAGCTGTTGGTATCGTAATAGCTAAACTTAGAAAAAAAATCTCTGCGAAAGCAACGGATGCCGCAGCCGCTGTGTCAGGA
>OJCW01000587.1_pt1 | contig 11171 bp, 6 predicted proteins | sample 1592461 | NCBI WGS metagenome assembly OJCW01 (sample SAMN05416884, study PRJEB24817) | seawater metagenome | isolation source: Sea water | place: Canada:Atlantic | collected 2013-11 | reverse complement strand
TGGCTTGGCATAAAAATAATGGTTGGGCTCTTTTTGGCCTCTGGCAAAGTCTAGCGTCTCAAGGTAAGTCCGACGAAGCCAAAAAAGTTTTCGCCGACTTTGAACACGCCTGGCGCAATGCCGACACACCACTGATGCGCTCGCGTATGTAGTCGCTTGACGATTAAAACTAGTACTTTACGTAATCCGACTCACGATTTAGAGCTCAAGACTTAGATGATACCAAGAGCAACATCTTCGCTGCCTAGTGAATTAAAAAGCCCGCTTTCGCGGGCTTTTTATGTAACAAGTTGTCTATCTGCTAGCGCAGCTGGTAACGCCTGCGAGCCAGTAGCAACCCCGCCATCATTAGTAGCAACAACAAAGAGGCATCAGCTGACCCGTCAGTAGCAACGGTACAACCACCGCCTCCAACACCATTTGAGGACGGAGTTACAACAGCTACCGCGTTGAGCGTTATCGGGTCAGAAGATACAGTAACACTCACCTCTCCATTGTTGATTACCGCCACCACCGCCGCACTGCCCACTGTATTGCCTGCGGTTAAAGTCGCCTTATAAACACCACTGCCCTGCTCAACAAAGGTGCCAACTCCCGCCCCTGAAATATCCACACTGGCAGACACAGACATATGTTCTAAGCCAACGCCCTTGGTGTCCAACACAGTGATAGTAACAGTCGCAGTGGCACTACCATTGGCCGTTAACTGCGCACTGGAAAGGGTAATTTCACTACTGTCACTGGGCGTGCCAATGTACTTGATCGCGATACCACCCGGGTCAACCAGCGTACCATTAGCAACACCATCGGCATCGTTCGGGCCACCATCTTCGACCAGCAACGCCAAGCAGTTATCACCCACAGTTAGTCCTAGCGTGTAAGCATCACTGCCTAGTTCTGGACAGACACCCTCAACAGACATCGTCGAGCTAAGTCCATTGGCGCCGTTCTCGACAAAGTTAGCCCAACCACCAAGAGTACTGTACTTACGGTATACCGCACCCTCAGGTAGACCTACTGATAAAGGTACCACTAGCGTATAGCTGTGACCAAATTCAGCACCGGTTGCTGCAAAGTCAATCAATGCCTCGGGATAGTCGTAGCTGGTATCACCAACGTCGGTCAACGCGGCAATTTCTTCTTCAGTGATCGACACATTATTATCTCCCGCACCTAGGGCAACACTGCCCAGTATCAAGGTGGTGCCAGGCTCTGACTCTACGGTTGCGCCGCCATCTCCAGCTGGAATAAGGTTAGATTCAACAATATTATCCGCATAATCTGGGATACCATCACCATCACTATCACCCGCACCCTCCTCAGCATCTGAGATGCCATCACCATCACTGTCAGACTTTTCAGACAACTCCGGTGCTTGGGCGAGTACATTCATGTTCACCGCGACCGATACGCTGTCAACACTATCATTCACATCAACTGCCACTAGGTAAACCCCAGACAGATCAGAGGGATCAATCTCTAGAACCTCATAGGGAAACTCAGAACCTTCGCCATCAACCACAACTACAGTGGCATCAGGTAAGGTCAGTAGAGCGTTAGTCCAATCTACCGTATGAGTATCTGCCGCGTTAATATCAACAATCTCTGGCTTAATAATCACAATACCTGCCTTTTGAGAAATCGTTGAGCCATCAACCTCCGCCTGAGATACCTGTAAAATCACCTGTGGTGGTAGGTTCTCCTCAACAATGGTAATCACCTGCTCTGAACTCACACCCAGTGCAGCGTTAGTCGCCTCACCTAAAGTAATCACCACGCTCTCTTCAGACTCAGCAACCGCATCAGCAGTGATACTCAAGCTAACACTAGCCATGGTGCCTTCGGTAATGGTTACGCTACCAGTTGAGCCCACACTGTAATCCTCCCCTTCAACCGCAGTACCGCTAACGGTAAAGGGCACTGTCACCGGATAATCTGCAGCCTGACCACTCAGTAGTACTTTAATATCAAGACTGTCCCCTTCCGTGGTCCTGATAGCGGTTGCTAGATTAACCAAAGGATGTATCTTAAGGCTCTGCGTGGCAATCACCGTAAGACCTGCACTAGTGGCTGACCACTCAATCTCATGATTACCCGACTGGAAAGGACCAGTCTGATCAGCAACTATATCAATCGCGTTACCATCACCATCTGCGGCAACGGCTATACCTTCTGGGTCTAAGTTCACACCCGTTAGATAACCCACCGCATTAACCACTCGATCATCAGGAATGACTAAAGTAATCGTGTTAGGTTCAACCGCCGCGGTCCAGAAATAACCCGTACGTCCAGCTCCACCTTGCTTGTCAGTCGCAGAAACTCGATATTTATGGAATCTAGCAACCTCATAACTCGCCGGGGAGTCCAGAGTAACAACACCTGAGCTGCTAATAGATACACCAGAACCAGAAATAGTCCAATTCACTGGCTCATTAGCCGACATAGAACCAAGGGCAGTGGTACCCTCGTAGATCGTTCCCAAAAGACCACTGTAATCAAAGGTTGGCGCAGTAATATCGATGACCTCAACAATAAAGTCATAGCCAATGCGGCCGGCTCCCCCCTGCTTATCGGTTGCAGTAACTCTGTATTGATGAGACTGGGCCTCTACATAATTTGCCGGAGAATCTAGTGTAATCGTGCCTTCACTGCTAATAGATACACCAGAGCCAGAAATAGACCAAGTCACAGGCTCATTGGCCGAGACAGAGCCAAGCGCTGTGCCACCATCATTAATAGAGGTCACCAGACCACTATAATCAAAAAGTGGAGCTGTAATATCATCAACAACAACAATCACTGGAATTCGCCTAAAATTCCCATAGGCATCAGTTGCTGTTATCTCGAAGCTATAAGACGTCCTTACAAGATAGTCCGCGGGCGAATCAAGGGTTACAGATCCAGAACTGCTAATAGAGACACCAGACCCTGTAACAGACCAGGTCACTGTTTCATTTGCAGAAACCGATCCGAGCGCTGTAGCACCATCAGCAACATTCAGGTTGAGATTGGCTACCGTTAACCCGGGAGGTGTGGTATCTGCGACAGTAACAATACGTGTCACTTGAGTCGCGGCATTACCCGCAGCATCATTAACATCATAGGTCACTGTATACGTCCCAGACGTTGTGACGTCGACACCATTAACGGTTACGATACTGGAAGTAATCGTGCCATCGAAATTATCAGTGGCTGTAGCACCTAAGTCAGAATATGCATTAGCCCGCTCGACATTAACAGACGCACTACCAACGAGACTAATTACAGGAATAGTCGTGTCGCCACCGATATTAATCGTCCGAGTAACCTGCGTTGCTGTGTTGCCTGCAACATCTGCAACATTATAGGTTACCGTATACGTGCCAACTGTATTGACATCAACATCACTAACCGTGGTTATGCTACTGGTCACTGTCCCATCTTTGTTATCAGTAGCCGTAGCTCCGGCATCTGAATAGGCAGTGCCTAATTCTAAACTGACTACAGCGTTTCCGACTAAACTAATCACCGGAGCGGTTGTATCAACAACGAGCACAGATAAGGTGCCGGTTGTTGTTGCGTTGCCCGAACCATCGGTCGCAGTAACTGTAAAACTATGCGACGTAGCAGACCCAGCATTTGCAGCCGAATCTAAAGTCACCGCACCTGAGCTGCTAATTGACACGCCAGAACCCGTAATGGACCAGGTCACTGCTTCATTGGAAGACATCGAACCCAGCGCTGTATCGCCATCATTAACAGAGCTAACAACTCCGCTAGTTATGGTTGGTGCCGTGGCATCCACAACCGACACCGATAAGGCACCCGTGCTTGTAACGTTACCTATGCTGTCAGTAGCGTTGATGGTAAAGCTATGAGAGGTAGCAACTTGATAGTTCGCTGCTGAATCTAAGGTAACAACACCTGCACTGCTAATCGACACACCAGACCCTGAAATTGACCAAGTCACTGTTTCATTGGCAGACACCGAACCCAGCGCTGTTACGCCATCATTAACCGCGCTAACAATACTTTTGGTGATTGTGGGTGAGGCATCCATAGAAACGCTGCCACTGCCACTGGTAACTGCCGTGCCAGAATTTCCACGGGTGTCATTAAAGGCAATACTGTAGCTTACCGATCCGGCCGTATCGCCCGACTCAACGGTATAGGCCGCCGTCCATGTATCACCGGACGTGTTTGTGTAGGTCACTGAGGAGTCACTTACAGCTGCACCCCCAGACTTAAACGTCACTGCCGGCGTTTTAATCGACTCATTGGCAGTCATTGTTAACGTAACCACATCACCAACTCCCGCTACCGTGCTGCTCGCATTGCTAGAGGCAATGCTTACGGCGCTTAACGTTGGTGCGGTGGTATCTTTCACCGGAACCACTACTATCTTGTCGATGAAAATAGTACCCGCCGCTACTCCCGATGAACCATCAACCTTTGTAGCTCTAAATCTCAATTTTTGGCGCGTTCCAGTCCAATTAGCGGCACCAGCTGTCTGCATGTCAAAGTAGACAGTCTTGAAGTCCGAATCTAAAGTCGTTTGACTCGTTAGTGTAGTCGCCCACTTGGGTGAACCACTGACCATAACCGCCATAGCGTACTTGGTGTTAAGGGAGTTATTTTTTAAGGTGACTGCTACATATCTACCTGCAGCAGTATTGATATTTGCTGTAGCTGAACTATCAAAATTAGGGAAATTTTTACCCGGGCCGACAAATGTCAGCTTGGCATATGTGCTTGCTGCAGCAACGCTAACGCCGTTGGCACCTCCCCAACCCTGCTTAGAGCCATTAAAGTTCCATGGATCAACAATCACGGTTCTGACGACTTGCACGGCGGCATTGTTCGCTGCGTCGCTAACATTGTATGTCACAGCATAGGTTCCGGGGACAGAAGTATCTATAGTGCTACCTGCCGTTGTGATACTAGCTGTAATAGTCCCATCAGTATCATCTGACGCGGTTGCCCCTGCATCGGAATAAGAGCCATTCAAGGCAACCTCAACAATCTGGTTACCAGTGAGCGTGATGACTGGTGCAGTCGAATCTGATGCAAGTGTAGGGCTATGTTGGCCTATGTCGGTGAGGTCATTGGCTTCTTTAACAACCCAATCACAATCAGTTGAATTAGTGCCTCGGGAGTTATCCCAATCAGTATTACCTTGTTTGCCTGGTTTTTTTATGAGAGTTACGTTCTCTAAACCCTTTGCCTCCCCGCACACATCATCGAAAGTTGCTGGGTTACTTGGCGCCCCTAGTACGTCCATGACGGTAACACCAATGAGCTTTTTGGCGTTAGGAAGTGTAAAATCTGCCCCTTTTTTAACTAAGGCAAAAACGTCATCTCCGTTGTAATTAAGGTTACTAGATTTTCCATCAGCCGCAGTTTTAATTGCAGCTTGGATATTGGCGTCCTGGCTGTGACGAACTGTAAAGACGCCACCTGACGCAACAACGGTGTTTGGGAAGTTAGTATTGTTGGTAAACTGCGTCACGACTTTGTAATTAGTACCGTTACAGTTACCTACACACGATACGAATGCGTAATCTTCCATATCGATTTGAGACGCGGAGCCGTTATAAATCTCTACGTAACGGTCATTAAAGTGAACTCCAGCTACACCAACATTATCTGGCTCACTGTATTCCGAAAAATAAATCTCAGTTGCTTGCGTCACGCTCGATGCAGACATGGAAAAAACTAAAATTAGAGAAGCCCAAACAACAAAATTTCTATGTAAATCATACATTTATGTATACCCCAAACCCATACTGTTATTTTTCAGTTAAGTTACCGTTAATTTAACTGCGTTTTTTTACTTTGTGACAATATTGTCTGACAATATTGTCAATATAATCGAAAAGTATGGCTTAACAATAAATATCTGTCAAATCATGCCGGCTAACGCTATTTTCAAATAAAATATTTGCTTGCTCGCCCGACAACGAGTCCATCAATATAGCTAATTATTTTTGATCTAATACCTGTACTTTTCACGGCTAGCACCCCTTACTTAAGCAACAGCTTGGCTCTATACTGTGCGTCTCGCTTTGTTCAGCACTAGGAGTGTTGTTAATGACTCTGTTTCGCCCCTGTATTGACCTGCATGAAGGTCAGGTAAAACAAATTATTGGCGGTAGTCTTTCTGACTCAGGCGCTGATACCAACTTTGTTAGTGATAAAGAGGCCAGCCATTACGCAGAGCTGTACAAGAGTCTGGCGTTAGACGGTGGACACGTTATTTCACTAGGTGCTAATAATCAGCAGGCCGTAATCCATGCGTTAAAGGCCTACCCTCAGGGTTTGCAATTTGGTGGTGGCGTCACCACAAGTAATGCCGCAACCTATATCGATGCCGGCGCGTCTAAGGTGATTGTCACGTCTTATTTGTTTGATCAGAACAATTTTTCATGGGCGCGGTTATCTGAGATTAGTGCGGAGGTGGGCGCCCACAATTTAGTTGTAGACTTAAGTTGCCGAAAAACCAATCAAGGGTGGATGGTCGCTACCAATCGCTGGCAAACCATTACCAACGCCAAAATTGACAAGCACTTAATTGAACAACTCCAGCCCTATTGTGCTGAACTTTTGATACACAGTGCGGATGTCGAGGGCCTACAAGCGGGTATTGATAGTGACTTAATTAGCCTTCTTGGGGACTTGGTTTCTATACCAACAACCTATGCTGGCGGGGCTAAATCGCTGGATGACTTAGATACAGTTAAGAGCCTGTCCAATGGCAAGGTGGACTTAACCATTGGCAGTGCATTAGATATTTTTGGAGGCTCAGGGGTAACGCTAGAACAATGCGTTAACTGGAATGAGCGCAATAACTGACAGTACTACACTTTCTATATAGCGACCTAGTCTTGGTCGCCTAGTTTCTTTCTTATGCGCCTAACTGCCAGTAGGGTTGAGCAAAAAATTATAGGGGTGGCCAAAGCAATAATTAGAGCATGGCTTAGTGGCGCATAGTCTTGAATGGGTAATGGTAAAATCATCAGCTTGAGCAGGTTCATAGAGTAGTAGGTGATTGCCACTACCGATAAGCCCTCTACGGTTTGCTGAAGACGTAGCTGTAACTTACTACGTTTGTCCATGGACGCCAGTAGCCGTTGATTTTGATCCTCAAGTGACAGCTGTAATTGCGAATGGAGCAATTCGCTGGTGCGGCCAATGCGCCGTGAGAGGTTTTGTTTGCGCTTTACTACCGACACACAGGTGTTATAAGCCGGAATAAAACGTCTTACATGAAACTGTTTGAGTGTTCTAATCGTTGGAATTTTTTCTTCACGCAGCATATCCAGTCGTGTTTCGGTCAATTTAAAGTAGGCCTCAGTCGCCGAAAACCGAAAGCTGTGGTCGGCAATTAATTTTTCGACTTGGCTTGCCTCAGCAATTAGCTCGGCCATTAGATTTTGCTCGTCTTCTAAAGTCTCTAACTTCTTGAGTTTTGCACTGGTCTTACTAAGGCTCTGTTCCAATAGGCTTATTTCTGGCAACAGTGCTCGCGCAGTAGGCAACGCCAGCAGAGTCATTGACCGATAGGTTGATATCTCTAATAAGTTGCGTACCGCCCTGCCTGCCTGGCTCGCATCAAGACCCTCATCAATGATTAGGGTTCGGCTAAAACCATCACCGTGGCTTCGCATAGCTGTCCAGATTGTAGCGTTACCGTCATAGATTTTACTACCGATGAGCTTATGTCCATCAAAGTAATCATTCAGCTCATGCATTTCCGTTGGGGCCGATGATATCGGTCGCAGATCTATGTGATTAGCACTTATCACTTCACCTTCAATAGACCCTAACCATTGCTCACTAAGGTGTGCGAATCCACCCTCGAAGGTGTTCCCGGTCAGCGCTTTATGACAAATTAAGGTGTAGGTGGAAAATTCATTGTGCCGCTCCCAACGCAGGTCAAATGCGTCTGCGCTTTGATAATAACAACTCACCCCCTCCTCTGGAGGAGGCATGTTGTGGAGAGCGGCCAGTACCTTCAAGCCCTCTAACTCCATATCGCGGCCGGCGGGATTCAAGACCACAATATTTGACACTTGAGCGGGTAACTCCACCATCGGAAATGGCCGGTTATGGAGCTCTTCTATTAACGTATCTTTGAGAGAGTGAAACTTAATCATCGGGCCAAGGCCTCAGTTATTAGAGTTCTACCACCCGCTATCTCAGTACCAATTTAGCTTTCGATAGCGAAGGTCAATCCGGCGTTGGCTTGCAAACGCTCAATCAACTCAGCACCCATAACGGGGGCTGTGGTCCAAATACCTCCGGCACCTAAATCTGGATGTTTAATCAGACACACGGCGCTTTCGGCAATCATCTTAGAGGTTGATCCATAACCAGGGTCTTTGTCGCCTTTAACACTTATACGCACAGAACGGCCATCTGTATGTTCTCCCACCATAAGCACGTCATAGTAGCCATTTTCGCGCTCTTCTTTACTGGGGCCGTCTCCTTGCTTGGTTTTGCTCTCTGCCATGGAGGTGTCGTTGGTAATTGCCATAGCCATGGCCTCACCCTTCTCTCCAGGTCCGGTAACCATCATTTCGTCATAAACAAAATCTTTACCGTAAGAATGTCCCAGTAGCATGTTGGAGCGATGGACGTTTTTGGTATTAATACTCGCCATCACAAAGGGTGCTATCCAGCTCTGCACTGCCTCGTCATATTCAGGCTTATTGCCAAGCGGCTGATCTGCGCCTTCAACGCCTTCAGTTAACGCAAATGGATTACGTAACACAGCGATTAGACTTCGATCTCTGCCGGCCGCTGCCATGGTTTCTCTAAAACTAGCCAACGTGCCACCCGAAAAAGTGCCCTTCATTGAACGAACTCGGCCTTTCACGCGAGGAACCGTGCTACCCAGCGTGGCTACTGCATGTTGCTGTAAAAAGAAGACACCTAAATCAAAAGGAACTGAGTCAAAGCCACAAGAGAAGACAATGCGTGCCCCGCTCTTTTTGGCGGCCTCTGAATGCTCAGCAATCATTGTGTGCATCCATGCGGGCTCGCCGCAAAGGTCTACATAATCTGTGCCGGTTGCTGCACATGCCGCAACAAGCTCATTACCATAGAGCTGGTAAGGACCAACGGTGGTTAACACCACGGTAGTGCGCTTAACCATGGCGTCAATAGAGGATAGATTGGCCGCATCAGCGACCACCAGAGGTACATCGGCGGAGATAGCCATTTCATCCCTAACCGCGATCAGTTTTTCCATACTGCGGCCTGCCATGGCCCATTTGATGTCACCATTGACACCATAAGTCTGGTTAAGATACTCCGCCACTAAGCGACCGGTAAAACCCGTAGCACCGTAAACGACAAGATCTAGCTCTCTGTTAGTACTCATAAAATCCCTCTAATTGTAAGTGTTGTTAAATAACTAACGCGATAGTCTCAGAGTCGATTCAACTATGCAAACAAACTATGTATACAAGCTCTATTTTGATTATTGGCAGATCAATTTGTTATCCAAGCACTCTGGTATCTCATATCTAACATATCGGTTTTAGTGCTGGCACTGATGATGACAACTGTGTAAAAATTGTGCGTACTGATCCGGAGATATGTTTTGATCCAAAACAACGATAATTTGGAACCTCTTTTCCCTGAATATATCCAGGAAAAACCAACCTTGTCTTATGTGCAGCCAACAGACCCTTGGATAATGCAAAAATTTATTTCTGGCGTAGAAATTTTGTTTGGCCGTCGTAAAATAGAATCAATCTATGATGGATTAAAAGAGCAACCCTTTGATTTAGAGTCGTTTTTCAGCTCCGCATTGCACGCCACAAAGATTGATAGCTGTTATGACTCAGCCAAATTTGCGGCATTTCCCAAAACTGGGCCCTTAGTATTTGTGGCCAACCATCCTTTTGGGGTAGTCGATGGATTGGTTCTATGTGACTTAGCGGTAAAGGCCCGAGGTAATTTTCGCATTTTAATCAATGCAATGCTATGCCGAGATCGCGATCTGGCACCCTACTTTTTGCCTATTGATTTTCATGAAACAAAGGCCGCTGTAAAGAACAACATACGCAGTAAAAAAATGGCTCAAGAGGCCCTAGAACAGGACATCCCTTTGTTGGTGTTTCCCTCTGGATTTGTCTCTACCGCAGATCGCAAAGGATTCGGAAAAGTAGTTGATGCTCCATGGACAACCTTCGCCGCAAAACTCATACGCGATGCTCAGGCGACCGTTGTGCCGATTTATTTCAGAGGGCAAAATAGCCGCATTTTTCATTTAGCGTCCCATGTGGCCGAACCATTACGCATGGCTTTGTTACTCAATGAAGCCAGTAATAAATTTGGGACTAAGGTGATCGCTGAAATTGGCGACCCTCTTCTCTGGACTGACTTGGACGCGATTGGAAATCGTCAACAACTCACATCTTATCTGTATGAAAAAGTGCAGTGCTTGGCTCACTAAGTGACTCAGATAATCTGAGCCACTAATGCAATGGCGCAGGCTAATCCCACGCCATACAGAAACATTTTACCAAAAGAGAATTTTCGGGTTGACCAATCAATGCGGTCATCCCGATCAGTTTGCTTAGAAGACGCTTTAAACCGACCCAAGTAAAAGAATATTGCCAGAGAGACGACCGCGATAGAGCCAAAAATAAGGCTGTTTGCGTCCACTAGCGACTCCTCAACTTAGCCAATAGTCGAAGCATTTCAAGATACAGCCAAATCAGTGTAACCATCAGTGAAAATGCGCCAAACCATTCCATGTACTTAGGAGCTCCCATCTCCGAACCCTGTTCAATAAAGTCAAAGTCTAAGACTAGATTTAAGGCTGCAATAGCCACCACGAATAAACTAAACCCGATTCCAAAAAGACCATTGGAGTGGATAAACCCGATGCCGCCGGAACCAAACATATTCATCAGCATGCTGACCATATAAAGCAGCCCAATACCCATGGTGGCGGAGGTAACCATAAGCTTAAAGTTTTCGGTTGGCTTAACAATGCCGGTCTTATATAAAAATAGCAACGACGCTAAGGTTCCCAAAGTAAGCCCCACCGCTTGAATGACGATACCGGGATACTGCATTTCAAAGATTCCAGAAATAGCCCCCAAGAACAGGCCTTCTGCTAGGGCATACAGCGGCGCAGTAATACCCGCCCATTGCTTTTTGAAGATGGTAATCAG
>OJCW01000585.1_pt1 | contig 11177 bp, 9 predicted proteins | sample 1592461 | NCBI WGS metagenome assembly OJCW01 (sample SAMN05416884, study PRJEB24817) | seawater metagenome | isolation source: Sea water | place: Canada:Atlantic | collected 2013-11 | reverse complement strand
AGATTCCTCTACGTCTCGTGGGCTCGGAGATGTGTATAAGAGACAGCGGTTAAATAAACGTCTTAACTTAGTCATAACTAGACCTGGGTGTTTATCACCAATAAAGCCCGTTGCTTTAAGCGCATCATCAAAATGTTGATAAAATCGTTCTGTTTCTTCAGTGACCGGATAAACTTCATTATCTTCACTTTTAGCATTAAACGTTTTACCAATGTAAGCACCATTACCTGTACTGTGTTCTTGTTGGTCATCTGCTAATGAAAATAAATAACTAGTACGAACTTCGTAACTCAATGTTTGTACTGCCATAGCAAGGTTAAGTGAACTATAGTCTGGGTTTGCCGGTATTTGTACATGAAAATGACACAGTTGTAATTCGTCATTCGTTAAGCCGCTACTTTCTCGACCAAATACTAATGCAACTGGGTATTCGCTTGCTTCGGTAATCATTTTTTCACCACAACCACGTGGCTCTAACATAGGCCAAGGTAGTGTACGTGAGCGAGCACTAGTGCCAACAACCAAACCACAATCATCAATTGCTTCACTTAAGCTACTAACAACTTTCGCATTTGATAACACATCTGTTGCCCCTGCGGCTAAAGCTTGCGCTTGACCGTTAGGCATTTCAATTGGATCTACCAATACCAGTTGGCTTAACCCCATGGTTTTCATTGCGCGAGCCGCACTACCGATATTTCGACAGTCTGACGTATTAACTAAAACAATACGTACTCGGTCTAAAAGGCTTCCGTCTAATTTATTATTTTCTGAATCTGACATTTTTATCTCTATGCGATACTTAGGTTATAACTCGTTTCTATGCAGGCAATTCTAGCATAGAAGATTACTGCTGTGCTTGATAAAAAGCACGTAAATTAGTAGTTATCGCTATGGCTATTTAATCTTATTTATTCTATTTTTTATAAATATCTAAAGAGTCATGAGAAATGACGAATAGATCATTTGCTTTATTTGAAAATATTATCGCCAAGAGGGTTGTATTTTGCTATACTCCGCGCGCTTGATTTATGTGAAGTTTGTCGGCATCGCTCTTTTAAAAATAATTTACAAATAGGTACTCTATAATGCATCCCATGCTAAATATTGCCGTGCGCGCAGCGCGCAATGCAGGCAAAGTTATCGTTCGCTCTTTTGAGCAACTTGATAAAGTTGAAATTGAATCAAAAGGCTCTAACGACTATGTTACTAGTGCTGACACTGCTGCCGAAGAAGCAATTATTGAGACTATTCGTAAATCATACCCAGATCACACCATAGTAGGTGAAGTGTCGGGTATATTGGCCGGTAAAGACAATGATTATCAATGGATAGTCGATCCATTGGACGGCACCAATAATTTCATTAAAGGTATTCCTCACTTTGCCGTTTCGATTGCATTAAAAGTAAAAGGCAAACTTGATCAAGCCGTTATTTTCGATCCTATCCGTGGTGAGTTATTCACTGCAAGTCGCGGTAAAGGTGCTCAATTAAATAACATGCGCATTAGGGTTAAAGCACATAAAGACTTATCTTCAACTATCTTAGCAACTGGCCTTCCTGCTAAGCACAAGCAACATACCAAAGCTTACATGGCTATGTTCACTTCTTTATTTGAAAAAACATCTGACTTACGTAGCACTGGTTCTCCTGCGCTTGATCTAGCTTACGTTGCTTCAGGCCGAGTAGATGGTTTCTTTGAAATTGGATTAAAGCCTTGGAATACCGCAGCAGGTGAATTATTAGTGATTGAATCTGGCGGCTTAGTTACTGACTTTGCTGGCGGGCATAATCATACTCAGTCTGGTAATGTCGTTGCGAGTAGCACTCGATTACTGAAAGAAATTTTAAAAGACATTCGACCTCACACAGGTGAAGCATTAAGTAAGTAGTTACACAATAACTTAACGAATACGTTATATTAAAAAAGCGCCTATTGGCGCTTTTTTTGCTTTCTTTCTTATTGTAGTGAAGTTTATAAATTAAAGTGATAATACATAATGAAAAATATCGGTATAAATAAGCAACCTTTTTTAGCTGGCGAAGTAGCGTTAGTTGGTGCTGGCCCTGGTGATGCTGATCTACTAACTATACAAGCATTTCGGTTTATTAAACAAGCAGATATAGTTATTTACGATCGCCTTGTTAGTGAAGAAATAATGGCTCTATTACCAAGTGAATGTGAAAAAATATACGTGGGTAAAAAGCAAGCTGAGCATCGCGTACCACAAGAGGGTATCAACGAATTATTAGTTAAACATGCAAAATTAGGTAAAAAAGTATTGAGGCTAAAAGGTGGCGATCCCTTTGTTTTTGGCCGTGGTAGCGAAGAAGCAATATTTACCTTAGCCCATGATGTTGCCTGCCATATTGTTCCCGGAATGACAGCCGCTTCCGCCTGTACGAGTTATGCTGGCATTCCCCTAACTCACCGTAAAGTAGCGCGTAGTTGCACCTTTATTACGGGTAACGTGCAAGATAATGGTGCATTAGACTTACCATGGCACACATTAAGCGATCCAGAGCAAACGATTGTCTTTTATATGGGAGTAAAAAGCTTACCTATAATCATTGAACAATTAACTAACGCTGGTCTAGATAAGAACACACCTGCAGCCATCATACGTAAAGGTACTCATGCCGATCAGCAAGTGGTAAAAGGCAGTTTATGTAATTTAGAAGCGTTAGTCATTTCAAACAAGATCAAGCCACCTAGTCTGATTGTGATTGGTAATGTTATTGATGTTTTCTCAGACCAGAAGATGACTAACTTAGGTTACTTTTCACCGAAATAAGACCTAGTGTTTTAAAAAAGACAAAAGCATTGATTTAAAAAAGGGTAGCTATAATTAGCTACCCTTTTTGGTGTTTTTTATCATTATTTAGATTGAACAGTTTAACCATTATTTGAATTATTACTTTGAGCAGGTTTTGAACGGCGTTTTCTATGGCCATTATTGTCTGGCTTATTCGACGCATTTCTTTTGTTTGATTGAGGCTTATGGCCCTTACTTAAGTGCTGGCCATCTTTATGTTCAACCTTCGGCTTTTTCGCTTTTTTTGCTTTCAGTGGTTTAATCGCTCGCGATTCACCTAACCCATTAACAGGTACAAAACCCTCTAATGTTTTACGTTCAATATGCTGCTGGATAACATGTTCAATATCCCACAACAATTTCAATTCATCATTACAAACGAGTGACACAGCTTGGCCAGTATTACCCGCACGAGCCGTACGACCAATACGATGAACATAATCCTCAGGTACATTAGGTAAATCAAAGTTAACGACTTGTGGTAATAAGTCAATATCAATACCACGGGCTGCAATATCAGTTGCTACTAATATTTGTACCCTACCATCCTTAAAAGAGGCAAGCGCTTTTGTCCGCGCACCTTGGCTTTTATTACCATGAATAGCGGCTGCAGTTAATCCTTCTGCTTCTAAATACTTAGTTAGTTTATTAGCGCCATGCTTAGTTTTTGTAAACACTAATACCTGTTTCCAGCTGTTTTCTTTTATCAAATGTGTCAACACTGCTGGCTTGCGCTTCTTATCAACGGCGGTTAACCATTGAGTCACTTTTTCAGCCGTTGAGTTTTCAGGGTTCACTGAAATTTCTAATGGCTTATTGACTAAACCTTTTGCTAAGGCACGTATATCAGGTGAAAACGTTGCGGAAAAAAGTAAGTTTTGACGTTGCTTAGGTAAGACAGAAATGATTTTTTTAATATCACGAATAAAGCCCATATCAAGCATGCGATCGGCTTCATCTAATATCAGCACTTCAAGTTGTGAAAACTTCACAGCATTTTGATTGTATAAATCCATTAAACGCCCAGGTGTTGCAACTAGTACGTCAACCCCCTGTCGAAGGCGCATCATTTGCGGATTAATTTTAACCCCACCAAAAACAACTGTTGAGTGTAACTTCAAGTGTTTACCGTAAGTGGCAATACTGTCACTGACTTGTGCGGCAAGCTCTCTTGTTGGCGTTAAGACTAACGCACGAACATTGTTTGACTGAACACGACTTTGCGCTTTGCCACCTTGAGATAAAAGCTCTAATAAAGGCAAGGTAAAGCCTGCTGTTTTACCAGTACCTGTTTGCGCTGCTGCCATTACATCTCGACCAGATATCACTGCTGGAATAGCCTGTGCTTGTATCGGCGAAGGTGTATCGTAACCTTGGTCACGTACTGCTTTGAGTAAAGGCTCAGATAAACCTAAATCGGTAAAGCTTACCTTTGTTACATTCTCAGCAGGATCAGCGGAAATTAAAGTCATATATTATCTCTTGGTATGAAATTTCAGGTGACGAATGTCGACTTTTTTGCATCGCTATTCGCATTATAAATTGGTACTAGTGGCAGGCGTGCAGCATACAGTAAGGATAAGTGTAGTGCAAAGAAATAACTTTTTAAGGCAAAATAAAAGCCAAGTAGTTTGCACTACTTGGCTTATCAATATTTCACTTTACCGGCTAAGTAAAACAAATAGCCAACAAACTAGTTTTTACAACATGTGTACTTCTTGATCTTCACCTTCTTTCTCAATCACTTCAGGAATCAAATCTTCTCTTGAAATACCTAAAGCTAATGCTACTAACGAAGCAACATAGATAGAAGAATAAGTACCAACAAAAACACCAAATAATAATGCGGTTGCGAAACCGTGAATTAATGCACCACCTTTAAAGAACAATGCAGCAAGAACCAACAAGGTAGTTATTGACGTAATAAAAGTACGGCTTAATGTTTGTGTTAATGAAATATTGATCACATCTTCAGGTTGACCTTCTCTAATTTTACGAAAGTTTTCCCTAATACGGTCAGACACTACAATAGTATCATTAAGCGAATAACCAATGACGGCAAGTATTGCGGCTAGAACGGTTAAATCAAACTCCAATTGCAACACCGAAAATAAACCAAGTGTTAACAAGACATCATGAAAAAGTGCAACCACTGAGCCTATAGCAAAGCGCCATTCAAAACGAAAAGCGACGTAAACCAGAATACAAATCAGCGCCGTTAGCATTGCTAATCCACCCTGCTCTGTGAGTTCATCACCAACACTAGCACCAACAAACTCAATACGGCGCATATCAACTTTTTGACCTGAGCCTTCCTCAAGAATAGCTAAAACTTCGTTACCTAACATTTCAGCTTTTACGTCTTCACGTAAGCCTAAACGAATCACAACATCGCGACTGCTGCCGTAGAATTGTACTTTAGCGTCATCAAAGTCATTATCTGTCATTATTTTACGTAGCTTCTTCAGATCAGCGGCTTGCTCGAAGCCCACTTCAATCAAGGTACCACCAGTAAAATCTAAACCAAAGTTAAGTTTATTTGTAGATAACGAGACTATTGACGCTATCATTAATAGCGCACTAAAAACTAGCGCAATTTTGCGATAGCCCATAAAAGCGACGGTTTCTTTTAATTGTAAAATTTGCATAAGTTTATATTCCCGTCTTTTCTATATAGATAGCTTTTTAAGGCTTTTACCGCCCCAAAGAGCATTGACCACTGCACGCGTACCTACAACCGAAGTAAACATTGAGGTAAGAATACCGATTGATAACGTCACAGCAAAACCTTTCACTGGCCCAGTACCAACAGCAAACAAAATAAGTGCCGCAATTAAGGTTGTGATATTCGCATCGATGATGGTTGAAAATGCTGCGTCATAACCTTGATGGATTGATTGTTGGATACTCTTTCCGCTACGAATTTCTTCACGAATACGCTCAAAGATAAGCACGTTAGCATCAACCGCCATCCCCACCGTAAGTACAATACCTGCCATACCCGGTAAGGTTAATGTTGCCCCTGGGATGAGTGACATTACACCAACAATTAAAACTAAGTTAGCACCTAACGCTAAGTTAGCGACGATACCAAAGGCACGATAGTAAATAATCATAAAGAGGAAAACTAAACCAAAGCCCATCAAGATAGCTTGAAAACCTAATTGTACATTTTCAGCACCTAACGTTGGTCCAACGGTACGTTCTTCAACGATGGCAATAGGCGCGATTAATGCACCAGCGCGTAATAATAACGCTAAGTTATGAGCTTCAGCTTGTGAGCCAGAGCCAGTAATTCTAAAGCTTTTACCCAAGCGAGCTTGAATGGTTGCTACAGAGATAACTTCTTGCACTTTCTCAAAAACAATATTGCCTTCAGGATCACGTCTATCGGTAGGTTTATACTCAATAAATACAGTTGCCATTGGCTTGCCAATATTACTTTTTGTACCGTTAGACATTTTACTGCCGCCCGCACTATCTAAAGAAATATTAACTTGCGGGCGTGAGTATTCATCAAAGCCTGACTTAGCATCGGTAATATGATCACCCGTTAACATAATACGTTTTTTCAATAAAATTGGTTTGCCGTCTTTTTCTTTTAATAAGATAGAGCTAGCAGGAATGCGACCGTTTAATGCATCACTTAAGTCGCCTTCTGTATCAACTAATCTAAATTCGATCGTTGCAGTGGCATTTAGAATTTCTTTCGCTTTTGCCGTATCTTGTACACCAGGTAGTTCGATAACAATATGCTTTTTACCTTGGCGTTGGACCAATGGCTCTGCAACACCCAGCTCATTAACACGGTTACGAATAATGGTAATGTTTTGTTGTAAGGCATACTCGCGAATTTCTTTTAGCTTTTGTGCGGTCATTTTCGCAGTAAGCGTTAGTGTCTCGTCGTCTGTGCTTAACAATAGATCTCGATAGCGTTTTTTCAGTAAAGATTGAGCTCTGGTAAGATCTTCTTCTTTACGAAATTTAACAATAATTGAATTTCCGTCTTCTTTTACACTACGATAACGAATTTTTTCATTACGTAAATCACCACGAAAATCACTCACCATGCCCACTTTGGCTTTATTAATGGCTTCTTTCATGTTCACTTCCATTAAGAAGCTAACACCACCACTTAAATCTAAACCTAACTTCATTGGTGTTCCACCAATAGCCGCTAACCAATCAGGCGTAGCTGGTGTTAAGTTAAGTGCCACTGAGTATTTTTTACCGAGTTTATCATCAAGCACGTCTCGCGCTTTTAACTGATCTTCGGTATTTTTAAAGCGAGTTAATACTTGCCCCTTGTCTAACACAATACCGGTAAAAGCAATGTCATTAGCAGTAAGGTTAGCTTTAATGGTATCAAGCGTTGCCAAATTAGCTTCAACACCACGTAACCCTGATACTTGTACAGCAGGATCTTCACCATATAAGTTAGGTGTGGCATAGAGCGCACCAATCGCAACAATAAATGCCACCATTAATGTTTTCCATAAGGGGTATTTGTTTAACACAATGTGTCCTTTTTATTTATTATTTCTTTTTCGATAAGCCGATATATCACTCAACCGACTTAACTTAATGCTTGATAACTATCAGCTAAGTTAGTTAGCTTTAATTGAAAAAAGCACACACTATACATTTGTTAATGGGTGCTTTGAATTACCAAATAAAGCTAAAAAAAGTAGTTAAACTATAGAGACTTCATTGTGCCTTTAGGAAGTACTGCACTAATAGAACCTTTTTGCACAGTAACTTCTGTAGTTTCAGAGATGCTAATTACAATAAAATCTTTTTCATCAGATACTTTAACAATTTTGCCTACAATGCCGCCTTGCGTTAACACTTCATCGCCTTTGGTTAAGGCTGACATTAAGCTTTTATGCTCTTTAACACGCTTAGCTTGTGGACGATAAATCATAAAGAAAAAAACCAAACCAAATACCGCTAACATAATGATCATTTCCATACCACCACCTGCTGATGCTGGAGCGGCTGCGGCGTGGGCTGTACTGATAAATAAACTCATAAATTCCTCTTGTATTTCTTCTAATAATTAAAAAAACTTTCTATAAAATAGCCTGATAATTAGGCTAAACTTGTTTACTACCTTCTGCTAAAGGCGGAACGGGTTTGCCTCTTAGCGCATAAAACTCTTCAACAAAGTCGTCTAATTTACCTTGCTCAATAGCATCACGCAAACCCTGCATTACTTTTTGATAAAAATGTAAGTTATGTAAGGTATTTAATTGCGAACCTAAAATTTCTTTGCACTTATCTAAATGATGTAAATAGGCACGTGAATAATTTTTACATGTATAGCAGCCACAATTGGGATCTAGTGGCCCGGTATCTGTTTTATTGCCCGCATTTCTTATTTTTACCACACCAGTATTTACGAATAAATGACCGTTGCGAGCGTTACGTGTTGGCATAACACAATCAAACATATCAATTCCACGACGCACACCTTCAACTAAGTCTTCAGGTTTGCCTACTCCCATCAAGTATCGGGGCTTATTTTCTGGAATCAAGGGGGCAGTATGATCTAATATACGAATCATATCTTCTTTCGGCTCACCAACTGATAATCCACCAATAGCATAGCCATCAAACTCAATCGCTTTTAAGCCATTAATTGACACTTCACGTAAGTCTTCATACATGCCACCTTGCACAATACCAAAGAGCGCAGAAGGATTATCACCATGAGCATCTTTAGAGCGCTGTGCCCAACGAAGTGATAGCTCCATCGAATCTTGTGATTCTTTATGTGTTGCAGGGTATGGCGTACATTCATCAAAAATCATTACGACATCAGAGCCTAGTTTTTGCTGTACTTCCATAGAACGCTCAGGTGTTAGCATGATTTTTTCACCATTAACTGGTGAGCTAAAGCGAACACCTTCTTCGGTAATCTTACGCATTTTTCCTAAACTGAATACTTGAAAACCGCCAGAGTCAGTTAAAATAGGCTTATCCCAATTCATAAACCCATGTAAACCACCATGTTGTTCAATGATATCAGTGCCGGGGCGTAGCATTAAATGAAAGGTATTACCCAAGATAATATGAGCACCTGTTGCTGCTACTTCTTCTGTTTTCATGCCTTTTACCGTGCCATAAGTGCCTACAGGCATAAAGGCAGGCGTTTCAACCTCACCACGTGCAAAAGTTAAGCGACCGCGACGGGCTTTGCCGTCAGTATTAATTAATTCATATTTCATTTTGGTGTTCATCTATTTTCCTAACAGCGAAACAGGCTGATGGTTAGTATTCAAATAACGTTATTTAATTAAGCAGATGTATTTTTCTTCGTTAGTAATTGTTTAGTCAAAAACATGGCATCGCCATAACTGAAAAATCGATATTGCTCACTGATCGCATGCTCATAAGCTTTCATAATGTTTTCATATCCAGAAAAAGCACTAACAAGCATCAACAAGGTAGATTCTGACAAATGAAAATTGGTTAACAATGCATCTACTAATTTAAATTCATATCCTGGTGTGATAAAAATATCCGTATCACCATAAAAAGCGGTTAACTCGGTACCCGCCACTTCCGCCGCTTTAGCGGCACTTTCAAGCGATCGAACCGACGTAGTACCAACGGCCACAATACGACCACCACTTGCTTTGGTCTTTTTAATTTGTTGAACCACCTCAGGAGGTACTTCAACATATTCAGCATGCATAATATGATCAGCTATCTCATCCACTTTTACTGGCTGAAAAGTACCTGCGCCAACGTGCAAAGTAACAAAAGCTAATTCAACGCCTTTATTTTTAATTTGTTCAAGCAAGACATCGTCAAAATGCAAACCTGCTGTTGGCGCGGCAACAGCGCCCGGTTTTTCATTGTAAACGGTTTGATAACGTTCACGGTCGCTGTCTTCATCTGGCCTGTCTATATAAGGCGGTAATGGCATATGGCCAATCTCATCTAATATCGACAGTACCGATTTTTCACCCTCAAATTTCAGTTCAAACAAGGCACCATGGCGCGCTACCATCGTGGCTTTAGCACTGCCTTCAAGTAATAACTCTGCGCCAACTTTTGGAGATTTGCTAGCACGGATGTGTGCTAGTACCGTATTTTTATCGATTAAGCGTTCAACCAATACTTCAACTTTACCACCAGTAGATTTTTGCCCAAACATACGGGCTGGGATAACGCGAGTGTTGTTAAACACCAATAAATCACCGGCATTTAATTGCGCCAAAATATCTTTAAAACCAAGGTCAGCTATCGCGCCAGAATTTCCTTCAAGCAACATTAATCGACTCGCAGTACGATCAGCTTTAGGGAAACGAGCAATAAGCTCTGAGGGTAAATCGAATGAAAAATCAGATACACGCATAATATTCTATGAAAGAAACCTTGATTGGTGTGAAATATAGTGAAATTTAAACGCGTGATTTTAGAGGCCGAAGCCTTTGATAGCAAGTTAAATAAGCAAATTTACCTGAGTAATGAACAGCAGAAAATTCTAGCCTTGCTGAGTAAGTGTGAATCAATGCCTTATTAAGCTGAATATAGGCATAAAATTCAGTTAGGCATCCATAAATGGTGCCAACTAAGCAGGTGGAGACTGACGTTACTAGCGCGCCTTTTGACCCATAGGAATAATGCCCTCTTCAACGACAGTTAACCTTGGTACAAAAGCAATATCAATATCTAACAAAGCTTCCAATTGATAACTGATATCTTTTCCTTTGCTATTCATTAGCGCACTTACCACTTTTATTCCACTGATTAAACTCGTTGAAATAGGCACAACAAAGCGTGACTCGCCATAAGCTTTTGCGGTGGGAATATTTGAAGCAACACCATGAGCTAAAGTTGCACCGGCCACACTAAATTGATAGCTAATACCATTAAATGGTAAGTCAAAATTATTCGGGTTGGTTAACTTCAAGCCTATTTCAAAATTTTGCTCAAAGCCATTCGCTGGCAACGCTTTAAAAGAAACCAACTCAACACTGGGCTTTTCATATGCTGGATTTAGCGTGGCGCAACCAGAAAGAAGAAGTAGTGCTGTTACCAAGAAAAGTTGTATCGATAGCAGGCGTGCTTTAGTCATTTTATCCTCAGAAAGTAATCTCTTTCAACGTATCGTAAAGTATAGTGATTTATGGAACCTATGGGTAATAAACTTTTAATTAATTGATAATATTAACAATAGTGTAGGATTATAACCTAGATATTACTGATAGATTTTATTAATCGTTAGCTTTTAGAAAAGATTACACCCTAATAGTTACTAAAGGATTGAAAATATGGGATATTAATTCAACTTATATAAAATCTGTCTCTTATACACATCTCCGAGCCCACGAGACGTAGAGGAATCTC
>OJCW01000582.1_pt1 | contig 11224 bp, 9 predicted proteins | sample 1592461 | NCBI WGS metagenome assembly OJCW01 (sample SAMN05416884, study PRJEB24817) | seawater metagenome | isolation source: Sea water | place: Canada:Atlantic | collected 2013-11 | reverse complement strand
ATCTACACAGAGTAGATCGTCGGCAGCGTCAGATGTGTATAAGAGACAGGGCTTGAACCCGTTCTTGAACACTTTGTCGGCTTATTTGTGAAAGAGCCCACATTACGATAATGTTTGCCGCTAAACTGAATAAGCTTGCCGTTGTTTTCGCGGGCAACATACCTTCGGCAAAAGGAGAAGCATATAAGCCAAACTGTGGTAAAAAGTTCAAACTTAGCCACAGAATAAAGCCCACTAATATACCTGCATAAACCCCCATTAAACTTGCTCGTCGCCAATAAAAGGCAACTACTAATGCAGGGGTAAGCTGTGCAAAAGCGCCAAAAGCGACCTCACCCAGTGAAGACAAAGTATCAGGCGATGCCATAACAAAAACACCGTAGCCCGACATAATCACAAAGAGGATTAAAAATTTACGTATGTTTAATAAACGCTGTCTGAAATTATCGTAATTGGTTTGTGCTACTTTTTGCTGGCGATAAAGCAGCGGAAAAACAATTTCATTGCTCAACATAGTGCTTAACGCAAGAGCTGAAATAATAACCATAGAGCTAGCTGCTGAAACCGCACCAAGAAATGTAAATAAGGTTAACCACGTTTGACCGCCCACACCGGGCAAGAACAATACATAAGCATCTGAAGGAACCGTATCGCCTAACAACAAATGTCCAGCCATACCTAATGGTGCGGCAAAAAAAGCAAATACAAGGATATATAGAGGAAAAACACGTCGCCCTAACCAAGTATCTTTTTGATCTTTTAACTCAACAACCATTACCTGAAACTGTCTTGGTAATGACAAAAATGCGGCCATCACGATAACTAACATCGCCAACATCGCGCTAATATTATCCACGTTCATTTGCTGTTCAAGCTTCAAACTAGCACCAGCTTGCTCCCAAATATCGAGAGGTGAATCAAATAAATAAAAACAAACAAATAAACCGACAGTTAAAAAAGCAATCAGTTTAACTAATGATTCAAAGGCAATTGCTAACATCACACCGGGGTGTCGCTCGGTAACATCAATATTACGAATACCAAATAAAATGGTAAACACCACCAGCACTAAACTAACAACTAAGCCAATATCCCAACTTGCAAGGCTTTGATCTATTTGTAATTGCTGAAAGGTATATACCATCGCTTTAAGTTGCAATGCAATATAGGGCATGGTGCCAACAAACGAGACAATGGTAACTATGATGGCAAGGTTATGTGATTTACCAAAGCGTGCTGCCAGTAGATCAGCAATTGAAGTTAGATTTAGTTTTAAACTCACGCGAATAATGCGTTGAATAAAAGGCCAAGCAAAAACAAATAAGAGTATGGGTCCAAGATAAATAGGAATATGTGATAAAAAGTTTGACGCCGCTTGCCCTGTAGTTCCTAAAAAGCTCCATGAAGTACAGTAAACCCCTAGCGTTAACGCATAAATGATCCCTTGTCCTTTTTGCGCTAATTGCTTTTTATACTTATCCCCTAAAAAGGCAATAAAAAACAACAAGCCAATGTAAATTAAACTGATACTGACTAATTGCCAATTGGGGAACATAACAACTCTCTATTAGGGGAAATCGTACAACTAAAACAAACTTGCTAACAATAGCAATATAATCAATAGAATACTCCTATATATATACGACTTTACGCTAACTTTTCACCCCTTGCCTGTTTATCCTACAATGAGTGTCATTATTATCATGCTAAAAGTAACTACTAAAATGCAATTCAAACTGATTAATAGAGATTAGGCGAACCCTTTAAATCTTGACGGGTATCTATAACTTAGTAAAAGTCGTATACGGTTTTTGGCTTTGAAATAAGCACTCTCCATCAGATCATGGGTAAGGATTTAGCCAACGTTGTTTTAAAATTTACACCGATAGCAAGTTTACTTTCCTAAAACTATCAATGACAACACCGAAGTGCTTATTAGAACATGTGCTTACAATCCAACCTGTAGAGTTAGCAGGAAAAATAGGATCAGTTTACTGGTCAACAAAGCACACTGCTTCACATCGGATAAAAAGATACTGTTGCTGTTTTCAGAGTGGGTTTCAATACCACTCAATACCCATAAAAGTAGTGTTTACTACCATGGCGGTTTGAATTTTATTTAGTGATGTTTATCGCAGTGAATAATATCACAAAGGATGAAGGAGCAACGATTATTGAGCAATACGAAGTGCAATCATCTATAAATCTTGACCCTACACTACTCAATAACAATCTATTGTTTTATTAGTTTATTAGTTTATTAGTTTATTAGTTTATTAGTTTATTAGTTTATCAATGATTTGTGGTATTTCAATACGTATAAATACGCGATATATATTAACGATAAAGGAGCATTATTAATACAGACTAAAGCTCAATGGTTTAGGCTTCAATCATCACTAAAAGCAAGTGACCTACCTTTACTTAGCAGTCTGAGTATAAAACTCACTAATATATTGGCCACCCTTAATTTTAAGAATTAAACGTAATTTGTAACTGTCACCTTTATTACTTACTAAACTTTGTAATTGCGTCTTGCTACGCCAATAATAAGGGCTTTTTTGCATACCTAATGGGTAAGCTACCATTTTGTCATGTTTATCGACTAAGAATAGTGTCGCGGTATCTAATGGAAAAGTAGAGTTTACTTCTGTAATACCATCCTCATCAGAGATGTTAACTTTAAACTCACCTGATTTAAGTACACAGCTTTGATTTATTATATCGCAATGCCCTTCTGGTGCTAGCTGAGTAATTTTTTCTTTAGCCGCTTCACTTTCCTCATAATAGTCTGCACCAACAAAACCTAATACCGCAAGAAAAGGCGCAACCATAAAAGCCATTTTAAGATGTCTATTCATATTATCTTCTATTTATTTTCTATTTATTTATAACAGAGGGGTAATTTAACAGAAAAAGCTAGACGACTCTTTATAAAAATTGTCGTCTAGCTTTTTTATTTTTCAGATATTATTCAATATTCAATAACTGAATATTGAACTAATAATCTTAGTGATCATGTGCTGCTGCACAGTCACCTGGTAAACGCATGTTATCTACCATATCTTGGATTTCTTTTGGAGCTGGACCTGTTACTTGAAGTACTGCGAAAGCTACACCAAAGTTAACTAATGCACCAACAGCACCAAAGGCATTCGGAGAAATACCCAAGAACCAGTTAGGACCCATGTCACCTAGGAATGAAGTACCTGGAACAAACATAATACCTTTATGTTGGAATACATAAAGCATTGTGATGCCGATACCAGAACACATACCTGCAACCGCTGCTGTACCGCTCATTTTTCTAGAGAAAATACCCATCATTAACGCTGGGAAGATACTTGACGCTGCTAAACCAAAGGCTAATGCAACCGTACCTGCAGCAAATCCTGGTGGATTTAACCCAAGGTAACCGGAGATTAGTATCGCGATAGTCATAACAATACGCCCCGCAAGTAACTCATTTTTCTCTGATAAATCAGGAGTTAAAACACCTTTCATTAAATCATGTGAGATAGATGAAGAAATTGCTAACAATAAGCCTGCTGCAGTAGATAATGCAGCCGCTAGACCACCGGCAGCAACTATAGCGATTACCCAGTTAGGTAGATTCGCAATTGCAGGGTTAGCTAATACCATAATGTCACGGTCAACTTTAACCATTTCATTTGGAAGCAATACAATTTCTTTTCCAGAGATAGAACCTGTAATGGTGATAGGCGCATCTGTTTTATTCGAGGTATACTGAATTTTGCCATCGCCATTTTTATCTTCAAACTTCAACAAACCTGTTTTTTCCCAGTCTTTAAACCACTGTGGACGTTCATCATAAACAAGGTTCTCACCTGCTACTGGTTCAATGGTATTCATCAAGTTAAGACGAGCCATTGCGCCAACTGCTGGAGCAACTGTGTAAAGTAAACCAATGAAAACTAAAGCATAACCTGCTGATTGACGTGCCGCTTGTACTGAAGGAACAGTAAAGAAGCGCATAATTACATGAGGAAGACCCGCAGTACCAATCATAAGAGAGATAGTATAAGCGAACATGTTTAATGTTCCGCCTAAGTTAGCCGTTGTATATTCTTTAAAGCCTAACTCAGTAACAACAAGATCTAATTTATCAAGTAAGTAAACACCACTACCGTCAGCTAAAGTACTACCTAAGCCTAGTTGTGGAATTGGGTTACCAGTAAGTTGGAATGAAATAAATACTGCTGGAATTGTATAAGCAAAAATCATTACTACATACTGAGCGATTTGCGTGTATGTAATACCTTTCATACCACCTAGTACCGCATATACCCAAACAACGAACATACCGATGCCTAAGCCTAAACCGTAATCAACTTCTAAGAAGCGAGAGAAAGCTACACCCACACCTTTCATTTGACCGATGATATAAGTAATTGATGCCATAATTAAACAGGCAACCGCAACAATACGGGCTGTTTTAGAATAATATCTATCAAAAATAAATTCAGGTACTGTGAACTTACCATGCTTACGCATGTAAGGTGCAAGTAGCATGGCTAATAGTACATAACCACCTGTCCAACCCATTAAGAAAACTGAGCCACCGTAACCTAAGAAAGCAATTAAACCAGCCATTGATATAAATGACGCAGCACTCATCCAATCGGCACCAATTGCCATACCGTTTTGTAATGGGGTAATACCACCGCCCGCTACGTAAAAATCACTGGTTGAGCCCGCACGAGCCCACCAAGCAATCGCAAAATATAAAGCAAATGTGCTAAATACTGCGATGTAAGTATATAGTTTTAACTCATCCATTCTTAAGACTCCACATCATATTTTTTATCAAGCGTATTCATTTTGGCACCATACCAAAAGATTAAGCCAAGAAAGGCATACATTGCACCTTGCTGTGCAAACCAAAAACCAAGTTTGTAACCACCCAGGCTAATTGCATTTAGCGGCTCTACAAGTAGTAAGCCAAAACCAAATGAAACGATAAACCACATAACAAGACTCTTCTTGATAATGGCTATATTCTCCGACCAATAGGTATCTTTATTTTCCACAATAGTCTCCTAGCGACGTTGTTTTAATTTTTATTACGAAATCAGCGTTTTAATATTATTGTTACGCCAATATTAATGAAAAAGCACTTAATGTAATAACTTTATAAAAGTGTGGATATAGATTGCTTTCAGTTACCCTATAAAAACAACGCACAGACAGAAATCCATATTCAACTTTTACTATCGCTAAATTTACCAAAGTTTGTTTTTTTCGGGTATTACACTTTAGTCTAGATCACTGACTATGTTGAATTTTTATCCCGCTCCACGACACTAAACAGTATGAATTAATAAGCTTTTTAATACTTATCTGTTTTCAACTTCAACTTTAGTCTACATTGCCATGTCAATGGTTGACTGTTATCAGATACCACTCTAAATTAGCAACCGATACAAAAGTATTAAACGTAAGTCTGGCTTCGCCTGATGGCGCCAATGCTAGTCTACAGGATCATCCTAGATGCAGGCAGACACTAATAATGGATATTGAACTTTCTGAAATCTCAAGCTTTATACAAAGCATCCCTCCCTTTGACACTTTACCTAAACCTGCACTTGCTCAATTAGTCAAAGAGTTGAATATTAGTTACGTTCGTAAGGAGAAAATGTTACCTCCCGAAGGCATCAATGAACCTCGCCTATATATAGTGCGTAAAGGTGCTCTCAGTTGTATGTCAGACGAGGACGAACTGATTTCTCGATTAGGCGAAGGCGATTTATGTACAGAATTTTGCAAACAAACTTTACACACACCTAACGATATTAAACAAAGAGCGCCACGGAAAATACAGACTGACGAAGACTGTTTAATCTATAGTCTTGATGTCCGTGTAATAAGTGATCTTAGTGAACAGTTTCCAAGTATTAGTGATTATTTTCATTATAATTCATCTCAACGACTCAAAAATAAAATGTCTAAGGTCAATGAAGAAGCCATTATCTCTTCTTCTTTAATGAATACTTCAGTCAGTGACTTTTACCATACGCCCATTGCTGGCATCGATGTTACGCAAACTATTCAACAAGCCGCAATAGAAATGAGTGAAAAAGGCTACTCTTGTTTAGTCGTCTTTGATAACAACGAATCAGTTGGTCTTGTAACTGACAAGGATATACGCCGTGATTGTGTCGCTAAAGGCTTACCGACCACAGCTCTTGTTACTGAGATAATGACTAAGCACTTACATACTATTGACCTCAAAAATAATGCTTATGATGCATTAATGACTATGACCGCTAAACACATACATCACCTACCTGTAACAGAACAGGGGAATGTAGTGGGTATGGTAACCGTCACAGATCTAATGAATAATGAAGGTCATAATGCCGTCAATTTTTCCAGTATTATCCGTAAAGCCAAAAGCCTTGATGAACTAGTATCTATAAGTGAGTTATTACCAAAATTACAAATTAGATTATCTAAATTAGGTGCAAGTGCAGATCATGTAGGTAAAAGCATCAGTGCCATTACCATGGCATTTACTAAACGATTAATTGAAATGGCCGAAGAAAAACATGGTCCGGCACCTGTTCCCTATGCATGGCTTGCCGCGGGCTCACAAGCAAGACAAGAACAACTTGCTCATTCAGATCAAGATAATGGTATCATTATTTGTAATTCTATGAAGCCATACGATGATGATTGGTTTGAACGCTTAGCCCATTTTGTTTGTGATGGCTTAGCCGATTGTGGCTTTATTTATTGCCCTGGTGACATAATGGCAACCAACCCGAAGTGGCGTCAACCAGTCAAGGTATGGCAAAAATACTTCGATGGCTGGGTTGATACACCAACGCCACAAGCATTATTAAATTCAAGCGTATTTTTTGATTTAGAAACCATTTGCGGTGACGCTAGCTTGCTTGATACTGTGCGGGAAAATTTACTCAAAAAGACAACAAAAAGTAGTTTGTTTATCGCTCACTTATCAAAAAATGCGTTAGGTTTGCGCCCGCCTCTTGGCTTTTTCCGAGATTTTGTTTTAGAGCAAAAAGGTAAACACAAAGACACCTTAGACCTTAAGCATAATGGTATTGCTCCGATTGTAGACCTTGCTCGTATTTATGCACTTTCTCAAGGGATTGCTTCTGTTAATACTATTGAGCGTATTAAGCAAGCCGCGGCGACTCCTGCCCTGTCTAAAGCATCAGCAGAAAATCTTATAGATGCATACGAGTTTTTAGGTCTATTGCGCGTTAATCATCAAGCAAATCGTTTAGTGGCAGGACAAGAGCCAGACAATCACTTATCACCTAAAGACTTATCAAAATTGGAACGTGAGCATTTAAAAGATGCTTTCAAGGTAATCAAGGAATTACAAGATTCAAGACAGACAAGTTTCTAAATAGTTACCACTTTCAAAAAGGCCTGTACGGATAAACTTTTCTGTTCAGGCTGCCTGTAAAGTGAGTTTAAAAGGCTTATATTCGTCGTTATTGTTCTATCTTGAGAACAGCCTTCGTTGAAATCTATGCCAAATAGCTAAGCCTTTTAATTTTCACCAAAAGTATATTTCGAGGTAACAATGAGTATAAAGTCATTTATTAACAACGTAGTCGGCTATGAAGCTAAACGAAAAAGACTATTAAAAAAAGTACCTAGTGGTCCTTTACATGATTTTTTATCTGTGCCTTTTCCTTCACTTGATACGCCATTCTCTGAACTACCTATATTAGCTGTAGATTTTGAAACTACCGGTCTTGATGCCAAAGCGGATAAGTTACTCAGTGTTGGCTTTGTTACCTTAGTGCAAGAACAAATAAAGCTCAAGTCTAGTTATCACCAAATAATCAAAGCCAAAACAAAGCTTGAAGCTAGTAACGTGATTATCCATCAAATTACCGATGATCAAAAAGATAAAGGGCAACCACTAAATATCGTTGTAGAGCAACTATTAAAAGCATTAGCAGGCAAAGTAATGCTAGTGCATTTTGCTAGAATTGAACGACAATTTTTACAACAAGCATGCCTTGAACTTTATGGCTTTGCTCCTGACTTCCCTATGATTGACACTTTGGTTGTTGCTAAACGACAACTAGATAAGCGTGACGTCTCTTATGACCCCTCTGAATTACGATTATCCAGTTTACGACATAAAATCAAATTACCCGATCATCATGGTCATGATGCGCTAAATGATGCAGTAGCCACAGCAGAATTATTACTTAGTCAGATAGCCAACAAACCTAATTCTGATGAGCTAACACTCAACGATATTGTGTTATAAATAGGACTATTAATTTATCGTTATAAAAAAAACACTCGGCCCATTATAAAACTATGACTGATTCACTTATCCCTAATAATAGTATGAATGTTTCTAGCACTACTTTTAATACAATCAAGGATCCAATAGGCCAAGAGCTTATTAACAATGCTAAGAAAGTTAGCCTACCTGCCAATAGCATTGTTTTTTATCAAGGTGCAAGTTGCGAAAACTACCTGCTAGTAATACAGGGCGTCGTAAAGGTATTCACCCGTGCAACAAATGGCCGAGAAATTGTGCTTTATCGCGTAAATAAAGGCCAATCTTGCACATTAACCACAACCTGTTTATTTGCTAATAATAGCTACCCTGCAGAAGGAGTAACCGAAACAGCAGTCGAAGCATTAATAATTCCATTGGATGAATTCAATCGAGGGTTAGTCCAATCACCAAGCTTTAGAGAGTTTGTTTTCAATACATACGGAAACCGATTATGTGATGTGATTAGTTTGGTAGGTGACGTAAGCTTTAATCGCATTGACGTTCGATTGGCTAAACAATTACTTCACCATGCTTCCCCACAAAATGATTTAACGATAACCCACCAAGCACTTGCCTTTGAATTAGGTACAGCACGTGAAGTCATAAGCCGCCAATTAAAAACTTTTGAGAAAAATGGGCTTATCTATTTAAGTCGAAAGAACATTCAGCTTAAAAATTTAGAAGAGATTAAATCGCTCGCAAATACCCCACTGATTTAAATATAAATATTCTTAGAAGTATTGATTATCATTTAATCTATTCCTATCAATTACTGCTTAATGTGACTTTGTCACTGTTATTGTGTTTCCGTTAACGTAAATTGTTGTTGAAGATATAACTTTTTATCACTTAATTCTTAGCAATTTACTTGGAGTAAACACAATGAAAAACATTGGTAATGTAGACAAATGGCTGCGCATATTAATAGGCATTATTGGTGTGGCATTAGTATTTTTTGGTCCTGCAACAGCTTGGGGTTGGCTAGGTTTAGTGCCACTCATCACTGGCTTGATCAATTTTTGCCCACTCTATAAAATACTAGGTATAAATTCTTTAACATCAAAACCTTAATAGACATAACAGCCTAGTAAAGTGCTCACAAGACTATCTTTTATACGCCTTGTGAGCGATAAGAAACCACCTAAAGTCTAATTGTTTCATTTACCTAACCTCCTATGCTAGAGTTGACAAAGTAAGTACTCTACACGGAAAGGCTATTATAATGAAACAGCAAACAACCCTTATCACATTTTATGCACTTGTTAGTGCGATCCTCATTTCACTTTTTCATTATTATGGTGCTAATCTTTTTGATTCGCCTTTGCAATCGGCTCTTGGGTTAGCCACATTAAGTTTCTTATTCATTTTTTTTACCCCCAAAAAAAACCTCGTTAAGCCAAGTAATGAGCAAGAAGCGAAACCAATTAAGGGGTTAACCAAAATTGGCGAGGAAATTGGCACCAAAGCTAGCCAGTTAGCAATAAACTCAGCTGAAATCAGCTATTTTCTAGCAAAATTAAGTGAGGCAATTGAAAGCTCTAGTGAAGATGTAGATAGGCTTGCAACAGCAGCAGAGCAAATGTCGATGAATAGCAAGCAAATAAATGATAATGCCACTTTAGCCTCACATCAAGCTAGCCAAGCGATGAGTGCTTGTAGTGCTAGTTCAGGGCAGTTAACTGAAAATATAACCGTTGTAAACGAGCTTAATGAATCGGTGAACAATGCATCTGACAAAATCAAATCACTCGAACAAAAAGCATCTGAAATTCAAAGCATCACAGACGTCATCGATGGTATTTCCTCTCAAACCAATTTATTAGCGCTCAACGCAGCTATTGAAGCAGCTAGAGCTGGAGAGCAAGGCCGAGGTTTTGCCGTAGTTGCTGACGAAGTAAGAGCCTTAGCTGCAAAAACAGCCGATGCAACAAAACAAATTGGTGACATGCTCAACCAAATTAGTAATGAAACCAACGAGACAACTTCAGTAATGAGCACAATTGTGCATCAAACAGACAGTGTCGTTAATACGATGACCGACTTATCTCAATCATTTACTGATATTGACCAATTAATGGCCGACTCATCCGCTGCCAGTGATCACATCAGTAACGCTTTACAAGAACAAGATCTAGCCGCAGGTGAGATTTCATCTTCTGTGGTCAATTTACATGATTTTCTTATTGATAAGAGTAAAGAAACTCAAACAGTATCTAAGCAGGCGCAAACCCTTTCTAACGGTACTGAGTCCATCTTTATACATCTCTCTGAATTTGAGGGTAATACCTTAGTGGATAGAATGTGTCGACAAGCCGAATTAGCCGCAAAAGAAGTGGGTGAGATGTTTGAAGAAAGCATCGCGAACAACAAAATTACTCAACAACAACTGTTTGATTTTAATTATAAAGAGCTTGGCAATACCAAGCCGCCAAAATTTACCACTAGCTTCGATCAATTCACCGATAGAAATTTACCGGGTATTCAAGAGCCATTACTGCAAGAGAATTCAGAAATGATTTATGCTGGAGCAGTTGATGTTAACGGTTATTTTCCTACTCATAACAAATGTTTCTCTAAACCGTTAACAGGAAAAATCGACATAGATATGGTGAGTAATCGCACTAAGCGAATGTTTAATGACGAAACAGGTATACGCTGTGCCCAGCATACTGACAAATTTTTGTTACAAACGTATAAACGCGATACTGGAGAAATCATGCACGATGTTTCATCACCCATTATGGTGCAAGGACAACATTGGGGTGGTTTTAGAATTGGCTTCAAGGCCAACTAAGCTATTGTATAACAGAAAGAAAGACTCCTAACACTAAAACATTAGACTAAAGTTCTAATACAATCGTATTCAATAGACTCTGTCTCTTATACACATCTCCGAGCCCACGAGACGTAGAGGAATCTCGT
>OJCW01000579.1_pt1 | contig 11238 bp, 10 predicted proteins | sample 1592461 | NCBI WGS metagenome assembly OJCW01 (sample SAMN05416884, study PRJEB24817) | seawater metagenome | isolation source: Sea water | place: Canada:Atlantic | collected 2013-11 | reverse complement strand
ATCTACACAGAGTAGATCGTCGGCAGCGTCAGATGTGTATAAGAGACAGATCCAATGCCATAATTGACTTACTGCCTGCCTTTACCATAGCTGCATGGCTCAGGTAGCGTGGCAGTATCTGATCTAGATAAAAGCGGGCCGTTGCCAATTTAGTACTATAAAAAGGAATATCATTATCTTTTGATTTGAGTTTTTGTTCAGCCAATTGTGCAGCTAATAGCATTTGCCATGCTCCACACACTGTTCCCATAAGCATTAAGTAATTAAAACTAACTGCTCCTTCCCAATTGATATCGTCTTTTGCTTCTTTCAATAAAAGTTCTTTGGCCTCAGATAATGCTTCAACACCACAAGAAAAAGCTTTTGCTTCATCATCCAATGCACTCGTGCCTTGTTCAATGTCTGCCACTAGCGTGCGCATTTCTTGTAACAAATTATCCATAGCTGCACCCTTATCGAATAAGGTTTTACGAGCAACAAGATCTAAAGCTTGTATACCATTTGTTCCCTCATAAATAGGTAAAATACGTGCATCGCGATAATATTGACCAGCTCCTGTTTCTTCGATGAAGCCCATTCCACCGTGAACCTGTACACCGATTGAGGTTACTTCTAAACCAACTTCTGTACTCCAACCCTTCACAACTGGCGTCAACAAGGCTGCACGCATTTTATGGTGTTTTCTAACACTCTCATCGGGATGTTTTTCTTGATAATCAACGCTTGAACAAGCCACATAAGTCAATGCACGGCTTGCTTCCGTCATAGCACGCATTGTCATTAACATTCTGCGTACATCTGGATGTTTAATTATCATTCCGATATCAGATTTACCTGGTGCAATCCCCTGAGGACGCTCCTTAGCATAATCTCTGGCTAATTGATATGAGCGTTCTGCAACGGCCACACCTTGTAAGCCAACTGTTAGCCTTGCATTGTTCATCATACTGAACATACAAGCTAAGCCTCGGTTTTCTTGTCCCACAAGATAACCGATGGCTCCAACGTTATCACCGTAGCTCATAACACAAGTAGGACTAGCGTGAATACCAATTTTATGTTCTAGAGAAACAACATGACAATCATTACGTTCTCCTAGAGAGCCATCATCATTAACCAAAAACTTGGGTACAATAAACAATGATATTCCCTTCACTCCTGGAGGAGCATCAGGCAAGCGTGCTAATACTAAATGAATAATATTATCGACCATATCGTGCTCACCCCAGGTGATGAAAATCTTTTGCCCGGTAATACGGTAGTGATCACCATCTCGTTCGGCACGAGTATGTAAAGTTGCCATATCAGAACCTGCTTGAGGTTCTGTAAGATTCATTGTTCCGCTCCAGTTACCAGCAATCATTTGTGGTAAGAAGCGAGATTTTAGCTCTTCATTTGCATTAGCCTGTATTGCTTCCACAGCCCCTTGAGTCAACAGTGGACATAAACCCCAAGCCATATTGGAAGAGTGCCACATCTCTTGAACAGGTACAGCTAGGGAAAATGGTAACCCTTGGCCACCATATTCTGGTTCAAACTGCAAAGAGCCCCAACCGCCTTCAGCAAACTGCTGATAAGCACCTTTAAATCCATCAGCAGTCTTAACTTCATCTTTATTATGTATTTTAACACCCTGCATATCTCCAGAGGGGTTAAGTGGTGAAATTACCTCACCCGCTAGCTTAGCTGCTTCATCAAGAATACATGAAACCATTTCCGGTACAGCTTCTTCGTAACCAGGAATATTGGATAGCTCTTCAATTTTTACTAGCTCATTAATTACAAAATTCATATCTTTTAGGGGAGCTTGGTAATCTGTCATGCTATAAACCTCTTTATATTGTTCTTTGGTAATTATGTATTACTGAATACATCAAAATTTAATTTTAGTTAGTTATTTCTATTTTTTTATTAAAGCTTTTACTGTATTAGAAGTTATCGCCTGATTTCGTTCTACATACGCAGCGCTATTGGCTTCAATTTGATCAAGCTTGTAAAGATAGTTAACCATTAGTCCATATGACTGGCGCATACCTTTTTCTGATTGGTCACCCATCCAGTTCAATTGCTTAATTTTTGCACCATTTGTTAGATGGAAATGAGCTACAGGGTCGAAAGCCCGTCCATTGCTTCGCTTTTCTTTACTGAGGTATTGAGCAGCTAAGCGTGTCAGAAGAGGTTGTAATACTTCACATACTTGAGTATCTTTCGACCAATTAGGGCTCTCAAGTAGCTCTGCTAGACTGGAATCAATTCTCAATCTCTTACATTGTATAGAAACTGCACTTTTTTCAGATCCTGTTAAAAGATCCAATTCGTCATTGGATAATTGCTTTGTTAGCCAATGGCGGAAACTCACAATTGGTGACAGTGTCGCAAAGTTATTGATATGAGGAAATTCCTTAGACAATTTTGCTACAACTCTTTTGATTAGAAAGTTACCAAAACTAATTCCGGCTAACCCTTTTTGAGCATTAGATATAGAGTAGAAAATAGCCGTATCCATTTGTTCCAAATCATCTACTGGTGCTGTCTCATCTAAAAGTTCTTGTACATTCCGTGCAAGTCCTATTGTCAGTGCAACTTCAACAAAAATTAATGGCTCACCGAGCATATGTGGATGTAAAAAAGCATAACAACGACGATCTGAATCTAGGCGATTTTTAAGATCATCCCAGCTACGAATTTCATGAACCGACTCATAAGCTATTAACTTTTCTAAGAGTGATGCAGGTGAATCCCAGCTAATGCTTTCCAAAGTCAAGAAGCCAATATCAAACCATGAAATTAGTAAACGTTTAAGATCAGCCTCTAATGCTGCAAATGCTGGATCATCACCTTTAAGTGCGATCAATTCTGCACGCATATCAACCAAGAATTTAACACCTTCAGTCAACTCATTAAACTGTGTTAATAATTGTAAACGCGGGGCCTCTAATGCCTTACGAAATTGCTGAATATTAGCGTCTTTTTTAGATACATCATCGGATTTATTCCAACTATCTATAGCAGCCTTGACTTTAGATGTATCTACATCGAAGTCAGTAGCAAGCAGCTTTAGAAAGCGCGAGCGTCCTTTGTTGTTTAATTCAAGATAGGCACGTCCCAAGATAGCCGTCTCGGCTCTCGCAGACACTTCACCACCACGCATTTCCAAACAAAGTTGTATTTGGTTTCGAAGAGCTGGTAAGTCCTCATTTGGTAAATCTTCCCGAAAGACTACAGAACTCTGCACAAGCTCATTACCTGTAACCTTATGCCATACGTGGCGTACTTGCCCCCAAGTTCGGTTAATAAAACGCGGTTTATCTTGTATCTTCAACTTACACCTCTAATATTTTAAAAATTATTTCAGTGAGGGGTCTTACCTATTTGTTTAATAATTAGCCCCCATCAAATGTACTACTTATAAATTTTTATCGACTCTCAGTCGTAACAAGTTTAACCATTCAAACTGAGAGTTGATATTTGATAAAGTAGTGTAATTAGACTTCTTTAATTTCTGATAGGTGAACCATCGTCAAGCATAGTTTCAATACGCTTTCTTGTAGATTCAGTTGATGCTAGTGTAAGAAATGATCTACGTTCAGCATCAAAGAAATCCTGTTCTGTCCATTTTGTACCTGGTGCTACTTCACCACCAGTGACAATACGTGCCATTTCAGTGCCTACAACAACATCATGTGCCATAAACATGCCTTTAGCGTGGGATTCCTTCAACCAATTTACCATTTCATCAAATAAAGGTTTTCCAGGTAATGTTAGTGGAGGGCGATTAAATGACTTCTGAGTAACCGGATTATTAATTGCATTAATAGCTTCTGATAATATGCTGTCGCGGTTCATCATAAAGTTGTCATTAGCTCTTAACATAGCTTGGCCTTTGGCTAAGATCGGTGACGTTGCTGTCTTGCCAGTGCCAAGGTTCATAAATGCACTCCAACAAGCTTCAGTAATGTCATCAACACACCCTAGCTTTTCAACCCAACGATAAAGTGTTTCTTTACAACCGCCGCCGCCAGGTACAACTCCAACTACAGATTCAACTAATCCCATAACCGAGTTAGCGTGGCAGATTACTTCTTTGCCATGTAATACAACCTCAAACCCACCCCCAAGTGACATGCCAACTGGTGCAATAACTACAGGGAATTTGGCGGTTGCCATACTATGTACGGTTTGTTGGAAATGGTCTAAGAACTTATCTAGTCCATCTAAGTCATTTCGTTCAATGTAACCACGAACACCTTGTAAATTAACTCCACAAGAAAAATGTTGTGCATCATTGTGTACAATAAGACCACGCATGTTATCTTTTTCAACATGATTAATAGCATCCTCTAAAATTTCCATAGAGTCTGTATCAAGTGCATTTGCTTTACTGTGGAATTCAACAAGTGCTATACCATTAAGGTTATACCAGCTTGCGGCTTCACATGTATTACGTGGTGTCATAGTCTGACGTAATTCGTTAAAGCGAATGATATTCTTAGAACGCTGAATTGCTTGCCAGCTTCCACCTAATTGACGTGTCTGTAATTCGTTATTTTCGACACGATAAAAGCTAGAACCTGCCGCTTCTTCTAAATATTTTGGAACAGGCATACCATCGGCTTTAAGGCGTTCAGTAAATAGATCTACACCAATTTCATCAAGAAGTTCAAACGGCCCCTTAACCCAGTTATAGCCAAGCTTCATCGCATCGTCGATGCCTAATCCGTCGTTACCTACTTCAGGAATCAAAGAAGCAGCATAACTCAAGGTACGAGATAGAACTCGCCAAGCAAATTGACCATAAAGGCTATCGTCTAATAATAATGTTTTAACACCTGACTGTTCTGCTTGATCAGCTAATGGTAGGTTTAAACGAGGTGCAAAAGTGTAAGTTTCGTCTTGAAGATTTAGAACTTCTCGCCCATCTTTTACGTCACGATAAAACCCTTTACCTTGTTTGTTACCCGTTTGACCATTTTCAATCATACGATTCATCATAGGGATTTTTTCTGCTTCCTGATGAAATGCATCACCTTCTGGAAGTATATTCACAAGACTTTGTACTACATCAGACATTAAATCTATTCCGATGAGATCGTATAAGCCAAATACACCTGTTTTAGGAATCCCCATAGGACGACCAAATAAAGCATCAGCTTCGCTCGGCTTAAGCCCTAGATCAAACGCTGCATGCAAGGCACATTGAATTGCAAATACACCAACTCGGTTACCAAGGAAACCAGGTGTATCTAGGCAAGGTACAACTCCTTTACCTAATTGCTGTTCACAGAAAACTGCAAGAGTATCCATAACAGCTGGATCGGTATCTTCACCACGTACAAGCTCGAGCAAACGCATGAACCGTACAGGGTTGAAAAAATGAGTTATAGCGAAGCGCTTACGAAAAGATTTAGGCATATCTTCGACTAGCAGGCTAATAGGAATGGTAGACGTATTAGAACTTATGATCGCTTGATCATGACAAACTTCATTTAGACGACAGTAAAGGTCTTTTTTAATATCTAGTCGCTCAACAACGGCTTCAGCAATCCAGTCACAGTCAGCTAATTGATCAAAGTCATCACGTGTATTTCCCACGTGAATAAGACGTTCAGCATCTTTACTCATCAACCCAGGTTGACCTGAATCTTTAAGGCGTTCTAACCCATGTTTAGCTCGAGCATTTGCATCACCCTCGCTAGGTAGATCTAATAACCAAACTTCTACACCTGCATTTGCGACTTGGCCAGCAATGCCAGCTCCCATTGTACCCGCGCCAATGACCGCAACTTTTTTAATAATCATATTCAAATATTCCCGTTAATTTGTTGTATCTAATAACTTATTGTAAAAACTCTTTACTAAAAGTTTTAAATTGAGGAGCACCAGAACCACGAACCCACTCAAATGCAACCATTTCTCGGCTAACAATATGAATACCTGCATTGCTCATACGCACGATTGCAAGTTCAGTATCGATAGGATCACGTGAACTAATAGCATCTGCAACTACATACACTTCTTTACCTAGTTCATTAAGTCGTAATGCCGTTTGCAATACACAAACATGAGACTCCATACCAACAATAATTACTTGATCACGTTGTTGCTTCTCAATCATCTCCAGACATTCTGGTGAATCAGCACAAGCAAAAATAAGCTTATCTTGAATGAGATCCTCTGAAATCAAATCTCGTAAAGGGGCAACGGTTGGACCAACGCCTCTTGGATATTGCTCAGAAGCCATAACAGGAATATCAAATAATTGTGCAGCTTTAATTAGCCAAAGACAGTTATCTATAAGCTTATCTGGCTGATGTATACCTGGAGCTAGCTTTTCTTGGATATCTATTACTAGTAGGCAAGAGTTTTTAGAATTAATTAACATAATGTGATATTTCCTGTGTATAATAATTTTGCTGATTCGATAAACGTAACAGCATAAAAAGTAACGTACTTTCACTCCAAATAATAAAAACAGAGTGATAGCTTAGAACGATTCCCACTTTGTATTTAAAAAATGTAAAGCGAAAATCTCGTAAATTATTTTCGTTAACTCCCAAATCTATTTTTTTGATCAGGGATTGTTTTTGAAATAACATGCAGAAATATTACGCTGACCTGCTAACTTTAAAAATTGAATTATTTAGAATTTACATTTCTTATTAAGAGAACTATATGGAAATTTTGACACTAAAAACATTTAAGGCTGTTGTTGATGAACGAGGCATTAAGGGTGCTGCTATTAAACTACACACGGTTCAATCTAACATTACCAATAGAATTCAAAAACTAGAAAGAGAACTTGATACAAAACTATTCACGCTAGTAGGCCGGAAGCTACATTTGACCCCAAACGGGCAAGAGCTTTTTGAATATGCGAATAAAATCATAAAATTAGAGTATCAAGCTATATCAGCAATTTTACGTGATAAAGGAAGCTATGAACTTAGAATAGGTATGCCGGAAACATTTGCCGCTGTTCATATGCCTCTTTCTCTTAAAAAACTCAAGAAAAATCATTCTGAAATACGACCAAAAATTTATATTAATACAAGTGAAAAACTAGCATCAGCCGTACTTAATAAAAAGATCGATTGCGCAGCCTTAGGAAATGCCCCAACACATAAAGATCTAGAAGTTATCCCTATTTTTCAAGAGGAACTTGTAATGGTTACACCTAAAGAAGGCAACCATTATCCTGTTCTATATGTACGAGGTGAAGGTTGTAGCTATAGGAAGAGTGCTCTTTTCTGGCAACAGGAGGCTAGCCGAGAAGGAGAAGAGTTGATGGTAATGAGTAGCGCTGATGGTATATTAGGTTGTATTTCTTCGGGATTAGGTTACACAATTATGGGGAAAAACATGGTGATAGGTAGTCGATATGAAGAGTCTCTGGCAACACATCCTGTTAACTATGGCCCAAAGTATATAACGCTATCAGTTATCTATAGAAAAGGAAGCCTTTTAGAGTCAGGAATACTATCCCTCGCACAACTTTTAACTAAGTAATTCTGCTTTGTTCTATAAACATAGATAGCGATTAATTAATGCAACACCATAAGTAGCTTTCTGTGCTAATAGAATAAAATGTGAAGCTTATATTTAATATTACAAGCAAACATAAGCTTCAACATCAAACGGTTATTATTTCCAAATAAGTTAGAGCAGTCTACTTAGCTAATGGAATAATTAATAAAGGCCTTTTCGTATGTAACATCACTTTATTAGCAGTAGAACCTGAGAAAAACTGTCCAACGGAAGAGTGAGTACGGGTACCCATTACTATCACATCAGCATCAATTTCATCTGCAACCTTGATGATTGTCTCCCAAGCAGTACCTTCTTCAATACATGAGTTTACTTTATTACTATCAAGGAAGTTATGAAATTCAACTTCATCCTCAAAAAATTGACTAATACGCTTTTCCATTTTGGTTTTTAAATCTACCAAACTTTTTTGATACATATCTTCTACATCTGCAGTATCAACTAACCCTTTAAGTAGGTTTTGTGCACTACTTGGTAATGGCTCTATTACATGTAGATAGGTTATTTCTGAATCATACCTACCACATAAACTCATTGCTGCTCTGAAGGCAGGCCTTGAACCTTTATCTATGTCGGAGGCATAAAGGATTTTATTAATTTTTGTTTTACTGTTAGTTGTCATTATTTTCCCTGTATAATTAATGGCATATAATACAATGTGTTAAAGTATAAAAGGCAACATCGTTAACCAATGTTACCTTTTATTTATACTATCGATAGAGCCAGATAGGTAAGGCTAGCGCGATAGGCGCAACTAAGGTGATTAATAATAGTCGAATTATGTCGGCACACCAAAAGGGTGTAACACCTTTAAAGATTGTACTTGCTTTAATGTCTTTGAGTACGGCACTTAATACAAATACATTCATACCAACGGGCGGCGTAATTAAACTTATCTCAGTAACCACCACCACAACAATACCAAACCACACTAAATCAAAGCCCATGCTTTGTACTAGTGGATAGAAAATTGGCACAGTTAACAGCATCATAGATAAGCTTTCGAATACCATACCTAATACTATGTATATTGCTAAAATAACGAATATAACCACCATAGGAGAAACATCAAGGCCACTCACTAAGGTAAACAAATCGCTTGGTAAACCTGCACGGTTAATAAAGTCAGAAAAAATCAATGCACCAATTAACACGGTAAACAACATGGTCGTTGTTCTAGTCGTGTCTGATAGTGTTTCAAAAAGTGATCTAACAGTAAGTGATTTTCTCGCCAGAGCAATGATGAATGCACCACCAGCGCCAACACCGGCTGCTTCTGTTGGTGTAAATATTCCTAAATAAATACCGCCCATTACGACAGTAAATAACGTAAGAACACCCCAAACACCTTTCATAGCATCTATTCGATCAGGCCAAGACATTTTGTCGCCACATGGGCCTGTTGAAGGATCGCGCCATACAGTATATTTAACAGCACCAAGGTACATTAAAATACCAAGAAAACCTGGAATAAAACCGGCAGCAAACAATTCACGAATACTGGTTTCAGTCATCAAGCCGTATAGTACTAAAATAACACTCGGCGGAATTAAGATACCTAAGGTACCACCCGCTGCAATTGAAGCAGTCGCTAATGAATCAGCATAACCGTATTTGCGCATTGGCGGCATAGCAACTTTTGCCATGGTAGCTGATGTAGCTAAACTTGAACCACAAATAGCAGAGAAACCACCACATGCAACAACCGTTGCCATGGATAATCCGCCTTTTTTATGACCTAAAAAAGCATACGAAGCGCGATATAGCTCTTGAGATAATCCAGATTTTGTCACCAAGTTACCCATTAAAATAAATAAAGGGATTACTGATAAACTATATTCTTGTGCGGTATCAACGATGCGCTTTGAAGCCATAGATAGGCTAGGTGTCCAACGAAAATCAGCGATATTATCTAACGAGAGACCTTGCAATACAGCAAAACCACCAAAGCCAACAATACCCATAGAAAAAGCAATAGGGATACGGACTATAATAATAAGTACTAACAATACTGCAAAACCAATCAATGCAACTGTCATATTATTTTGCCTCCTTTAAGCTTGATGAATCTGTATCTGAGTGATGTGTAGAATCGTTCGGGAATAGTAGAACGTAGATACCATAAGTGATAACCGCACCGGCTGTAATCCAACTCATAATCGCTATATATTGCACTATTAGTCCCATGTGAATAGCTAGGTATTCACTTTCTTCACCACGCCTGATTGAACGTTCACCAATATAAAATATACGATGAGCAACATAATAAAGTGAACTCGACATAACAAATATGGATAATAAGCCCAGTATCTTTATAACTGTTTTACCGATGAATCTATCTAAAATATCAACAACAACATGGCCACCGCGCCAAGTGATAATTGGCATTTCAGCAAAGACTAAAATAGCAATACAGATCTCTGTTAACTCTGAAGCGGCATCTAATGAGTTATCAAATAAATAGCGACCCAAAACATCGGTACACGTAAGTAACATTAATATTAATAATGTTAAGGCCGCAACAACTTCTAGGAAAAAGGCTAGCCATTTGACTAGCCCCCTTTCTTCGTAGTGCGTTGTTAGCCAAGCACTAAATGACATAGAATAACTCCCTATTTACCTTGGCTTTGAGCTATTTTACGTAGTTCTTTTAATGCAGCTTCAGCATCAACGCCTTTACTTTTCACGCTTTCTACCCATTCGTGATCTAAGCCTTTACTATATTGCTTGAACTCTTTGCCTAATTGCTTATTACTTGTTATTTTAACACCGTTGTTTTTGGCGAAAGCTAAGCCTTTAGCATCTGCATTATCCCAAGCTCTACCAGCCATTGCAGAAAGTTTTTCACCTGAAACACTCATTATTGCGTCACGGTCTTTCTTAGGTAAGTCTGCTAGGAAGTCTGGGTTGATGAAGATTGAGAAGCTACCTAAATACATGCCACCAGGTACCGCTAATACGTTTGGCGCTACTTCATATAAACGTAGAGATTTTTGAGAATCCATTGGGTTAAATACACCATCTATTACACCTTGTTGTAACATTTCATATATTTTAGAACCAGGTGCTGCAATTGGTGTTATCCCAAGACGTTTACCTACACTAGCTTGAACTCCGCCACCGATTCGTATTTTTTTACCTTCCAAATCAGCTAAAGTAGCCATAGGTTTTGTAGTATGAACATAGCCTGGACCATGAGTAAACAAACCAGCTAAAGTTAATCCATCAAATTCACCAGCTTCTTTGAAGTACTTATCTTGTACATGCCATAGGGCAACAGAGGCTGCTTCTGCATTAACGCCAAGACCTGGCTGTTCAACACTTAATGGCAACTTAAAACGACCTGGCACATAACCGTGATAACTATAACTAGCATCAACAACACCGTCTTCCACTAAATCAAACATACTTTTAGGATGACCCATACCGTGTTCTATTTTTATTTTTACTCGGCCTTCTGTAGCTTCTTCTATCCATTTACCCCAAGTCGGCCAAATTTCAGAGTTCATTATATGCCCAGGTGGCAACCAAGTAGCAATACGTAAAGTAGTGTCTGCAACAGCGGATGCAGATAGTGCAACACACAAACCTAGTGCGGCAGTGATTTTCATTAAAGGTGCTTTTTTCATAGTTTTCTCTCCTAAACCTGTCTCTTATACACATCTCCGAGCCCACGAGACGTAGAGGAATCTC
>OJCW01000576.1_pt1 | contig 11271 bp, 9 predicted proteins | sample 1592461 | NCBI WGS metagenome assembly OJCW01 (sample SAMN05416884, study PRJEB24817) | seawater metagenome | isolation source: Sea water | place: Canada:Atlantic | collected 2013-11 | reverse complement strand
TCGGCAGCGTCAGATGTGTATAAGAGACAGATATAGAGATGCAAGTTTTGTCGCTTGTTATCTAGCACAAGATGGGGAAATTACATTAACCCCCATCATCGAGGATGCTTGGCAAAACGGCAAAACTGTTTGTCTTCCTGTACTTCACCCTTTTTGCAAAGGGCATTTGATTTTTGTGAAGTATCGGCATAACAGTGAAATGATCTTAAATCGCTTTGCTATCCCCGAACCCAAACTCAATGTCGCTGATATTGTGCCGATATCACTGCTTAATATTGTGTTTACGCCTTTAGTCGCTTTTGATGAGTCAGCTCAGCGCCTAGGAATGGGCGGTGGGTTTTATGACCGCACACTTGCCCCCATGATACGTAATGAAATATCACCACAAGTATTTGGCGTAGCTCATGACTGTCAAAGGGTTGAGGAAGGCTTAGTGAATGAAGAGTGGGATATCCCAATGCAAAAAATCATCACCCCTTCATCCATCTTTAACGCCTCATAACCCAGCTCATTTTTGCAAACTGGCCACGCGCCATCACTGCGTTTTACCTTAAAGCCGAACATTCCTAGCTTCTATCAATGCCTTGGGTATAATTTACCCATTACATGCTTACTAGAAGACAAAAATGAATCAAGACGACAAGAAAAAAGCAGTCGCGCAAGCCGCTGTACGATATGTAGAACAAGGCTCTATTGTAGGTGTTGGAACAGGCTCTACGGTCAATTACTTCATTGAAGCCCTAGCACCGATTAAACACGATATCGTAGGGGCCGTATCAAGCTCAGAAGCATCAACTGAGCGTTTAAAAGCACTCGGTATAGAAGTCTTTGATTTGAACTCCGTTGACCAGCTTTCTGTGTATGTAGATGGCGCAGATGAAATCACTGAACATCGTCATATGATCAAAGGCGGCGGCGCAGCATTAACACGTGAGAAAATCGTCGCAGCCGTCGCACAAAAATTCGTGTGTATTATTGACGATACAAAAAATGTTGACGTATTAGGTGCATTCCCTCTGCCGGTGGAGGTTATTCCTATGGCGCGTTCGTACGTTGCCCGCGAGATCGTTAAACTAGGGGGCGATCCCGTATACCGTCAAGGGGTTATTACCGACAATGGCAACGTGATTTTGGATGTGCATAACCTTAAAATTCTAAATCCTGTAGAACTAGAACGAACTCTGAATAATATCGTGGGTGTGGTTACAAGTGGTCTTTTCGCCATGCGTGGCGCCGATGTAGTGCTGACCGGCAGCGAAGAAGGTGTCCAAGTAAACGATTAACCGACAGTGCGTATTGGTGCGCTACAGCTACTCCCTATGGGGCTCTAGTAGAATTAACGCTCAGCCAATGGACACAAAAACGTCATAAAACAATGGCAGACTGATTGACTAATTCAATCAACTGTCATTTTTTGTGTCGATTCATTTAGATTCTATCAAAACTCGCCTTGTCGTCATTATTATCGTTTGTGTATTTGGCATGCTGCTATTAGTCGCCAGTCAGATTTTCTACACCCAAAAACTAGTAGATTTGAATGATAAAAATAAATCTCTGTTGCGCTTAGGGCAAGACTTCTTACAACTCAGACGCCATGAAAAAGACTTTCTTTTGCGTCTAGACTTGGCTTACGTCGACAAATTTAACCTTCAAGCAGAGCAGTTTTTAAGACAACTAGCGCTTGTGCAGACCACGGATGAACAATCTGTGTTAAACCAAGATACCTTTCATCAACTTTTAGATAGCTTTCCCTTATATCAACAACAATTTACGACCCTTGTACAAACTCGCGTTGCCATGGGCTTAAATGAAAATATGGGTTACCAGGGTGAATTTCGCGATGCAACCCACAGATTGGAAGCTAAAATAGCTAATGCTGATATGCTGTACATGCACCAAGTGTTGCTGCAAATGCGCCGCGCTGAAAAAGACTTTCTGCTGCGCAAAGACATGGAGTATGTGGATAAAGAACTAGGCCTCTATTCAACCCTGCGCCAACGTATTGAAGCTTTACCACCGCAGGTCCACGCCGAGTTTATGCCCCTTTTAAGTCAATATCAGCAGCAGTTTATGCAATTGGTTGACGCTTACCGCCAGATAGGACTCGATCACGATAGCGGACTACAGGGGCGGTTTCGCAATCAAGCTCATCTAGTTGAGCAGCACTTTATAAATCTCGACCAACAGCTACAACAGCAAGTTGATGATGCGCAGCGGCGAGTTGAAATAACCAGCATTATGATCATGCTGGTAACATCGATAATTTTAATAATTTTGCTTGTACGCAGTTTTCTGACCTTGCAACGAGCCTTTAGTAATTTTGTGATGTTCTTTTATCGCTGCAAGCGAGAGTATCAACATATGGATGAGAAAAGCATGGGCTTTTCTGAGTTCAAATACCTAGCCACTATTGCCAATGAAATGATCGATTCTCGTCGCCAAATGGAACGGGAATTGGCCGCTGCTCAAGATGAAATAAAGCGTTTAAAGAAACAGTATCAATCAACTACATCAGAACAAAGTCAGTAAACTTAAAGATAATCTGCTTGTAATTTTTTGACGATTTCTACATTGGCCGCAGGGAATTCATAGTCGCTTAGCTGTGCAATATGAACCCAACGGCTAATTTGGCCTTCGAGGTGAGCAGGCTCTCCTACGAAGCTATCCACTACTTGAATATGGAGTCTTACGCGCTTATCGCCGTAATCATGCTCAATCAGCATATAATCTAGCGCTTGGGTTACTTCTATGCCGATTTCTTCTTTGAGCTCTCTTCTCAAAGCTTGCATTGGGGTTTCATTTACTTCTTGTTTACCACCTGGAAACTCCCACTTACCGCCCTGGTGAGCATTATCAAGGCGCTTAGTTAGAAAATAGTGAGGTTGATTATGTTCGTTGGTTGAAACAATTACTCCAACAGCAACATGGACAGTTTTAGTCATATTAAGATAAGTATTAAGTTAGTAGTTGCGAGTAGCGAAAAAATATAGGTCTCGAGTAGCTAAAACAGTAGATAAGGAAAGAAGAGTTACGAAGCACATACAAAGAGTAATGCACTTCGAAACTATTCAACTGACTACTAGTCACTTACTTTCTATGACAATTTACCGTGACATTGTTTGTATTTTTTGCCTGAGCCACAAGGACATGGTTCATTACGGCCAACACGTGGCGTATCAGGTTTACTATCAATACCCGCAGCACTTTGGTGTTGAAATTCTTTTGGTGTTTCCGATTTTCTATGTTGCTCTTCTACCGCTTCAACATCAGATTCGGCTTGAATTTGCACTTTAGATAAAATACCAACCACATCGTATTTTAAATTGTCGAGCATTTCAGTAAACAACTCAAAAGATTCACGTTTATATTCTTGTTTAGGGTTTTTCTGTGCATGAGCACGTAAACCAATACCTTGACGCAAATGATCCATCGCTGCTAAATGTTCTTTCCAGTGAGAATCTAAGCTTTGCAACATAACGGCTTTTTCAAATTGGCGTAAAACATCAGCCCCAGCGATTTCTTCTTTATTTCTATACACCTGTTCAAATTCAGTAATAATTTTTTCACGTAAGGTTTCTTCATGAAGCTCTTTATCTTCATCTAACCACTGTGAAACTGGTAAATCGGTATTAAATTCACCTTTCAGTTGCTCTTCTAAACCTGTTACATTCCACATTTCAATTAATGATTGCGGTGGAATATGCTGATCAATAATACTGGTGATAACGTCATTACGGATCGCATCTACAACTTCACCAATTTCTTCTTCGTCTAGAAGCTCATTACGTTGTTCGTAAATCACACCACGTTGGTCGTTTGCTACATCATCATATTCTAATAGTTGCTTACGCATATCAAAGTTACGGCCTTCAACTTTACGTTGAGCATTTTCAATACTACGGGTTACCCAAGGATGTTCAATCGCTTCTCCATGTTCCATCCCTAATTTTCGCATCATATTTGAAATGCGTTCAGAGGCAAAAATACGCATCAATGAATCTTCCATAGAAAGATAGAAACGTGTTCCACCAGCATCACCTTGACGTCCTGAACGACCACGAAGTTGGTTATCAATTCGGCGAGATTCATGGCGCTCTGTTGCTACGATTTTTAAACCACCTAATTCAAGCACACGATCATGATCAATTTTCCATTGTGCTTTAAATTGTTCAATTTGCTCTTCTGTGGGTTGTTTCTTGCCTTTGCTCAGTTTAGCAATACCGGCGTCTAAATTACCTCCGAGTACGATATCAGTACCACGACCAGCCATGTTAGTCGCAATAGTTACCGCGCCTTCTTTACCTGCATCAGCAACAATTTCTGCTTCTTGCTCATGGAACTTAGCATTAAGTACTTTATGTTTAATCTTAGCTTTTTTCAAAAAGCCAGATAGAAGCTCAGATGTTTCAATCGTGATTGTACCTACCAACACTGGCTGACCACGTTCAGCGCAATCTTTGATGTCAGTTAATATAGCTTCAAATTTTTCTTCCGTCGTAAGATAAATCAAGTCAGACATATCTTTACGAATCATCGGTTGGTTAGTTGGGATAATCACCGTTTCTAAACCATATATATGTTGAAATTCAAACGCTTCTGTGTCGGCTGTACCTGTCATACCTGACAGCTTTTCGTATATTCTAAAGAAGTTTTGGAAAGTAATTGAAGCAAGTGTTTGGTTTTCATTTTGAATATTGACACGCTCTTTGGCTTCTATTGCTTGATGTAAGCCTTCAGACCAGCGACGGCCTTCCATTGTACGGCCTGTATGTTCATCTACAATGACTATTTCATCATCTTTTACGATGTAATCTACATCTTTAATAAATAGTTTGTGAGCACGTAAAGCCGCCATTACATGATGTAATAGCGTGATATTGCTTGCCGAAAATAAGGTATCGCCCTCTTGCAATAAGCCTTTTTCACGCATTATGTTTTCGATAAGGATTTGGCCGCGCTCAGTTAAATAAACTTGTTTAGCCTTTTCATCAACCGTATAGTCGCCTTCCACAAAACCTTCTGACTGACCCGTATCTGCATCTTTGTCTTCTTCACTTTGTACTTCAAGTGAAGGCACAATTAGATCGATCGCTTTATACAGCTCAGAGCTATCTTCAGCTTGGCCTGAAATAATGAGCGGAGTACGAGCTTCATCAATAAGTATTGAATCAACTTCATCCACGATAGCAAAATTTAATTTTTTCTGAGCGCGCTCATCAGGAGAGAACACCATATTGTCGCGTAAATAGTCAAAACCAAACTCATTATTAGTACCGTAAGTAACATCAGCTTGATATGCGGCCTGTTTATCTTCAGGCGCCATGCCTGCAATGTTGCAACCTACCGTCATCCCTAAAAAAGTAAAAAGCGGACGACTCCAGTCTGCATCACGCGTTGCTAAGTAATCATTAACGGTAATAACGTGAACACCGTTGCCTGTTAACGCATTTAAATAAGACGGTAGCGTTGCAGTAAGGGTTTTACCTTCACCTGTACGCATCTCAGCTATTTTGCCGTCGTTTAGTACCATACCACCGATCATTTGTACGTCGAAGTGGCGCATCTGAAACACACGTTTACTGGCTTCACGCACAACAGCAAATGCTTCAGGTAATAATTGTTCTAATGTTTCATTATTGGCTAAACGTTCTTTAAACTCGTCTGTTTTTGCTTTTAATTCATCATCACTTAGTGCTTCTAAAATCGGCTCTAATGCATTTATTTTTTTTACTTCTTTGCCCATCTGTTTTAATAATCTATCGTTACGACTACCAAACATTTTTGTTAACAATTTTACAAACATCTTATTTTAACCATTTTGTGATATTTAGTAGGCAAGTTATTTTGCATACTATGTGAATTTTATAATAAATTTTAACTAGTCTTTATATGCTTAGAATACAGTACTGCTATTACGAGTCCATTAGCCTTTCATCTATTACTTTGCTTTACGGTAAACAAACTTAATTGGATTAATTTGTTTATTATTACGTAGAATTTCATAATGTACATGAGGGCCTGTAGAGCGTCCTGTACTTCCCATCCGAGCGATTACTTGTCCTTTTCCAACAACATCACCGACATTAACCAATAACTTTTTATTATGTCCGTAACGTGTTTTCAAACCATCGCCATGGTTAATCTCGATTAACAGGCCATAACCGTAGCGATCATCAGCCCAACTAACGACTCCTGATGCGGTAGCGATAATCTCACCGTCTTCCTTTCCAGCAAAATCAATGCCTTTGTGCATCGATGGTTTACCATTAAAAGGGTCTTTACGAATGCCATAATACGAAGATAACCAACCTTTAGAAATTGGTCGTCCAGATAAATAGCGTGTATTCTCTATATGGTGACCTAATGTTAAAGATTCAAGCATACTTAACTGATTTTCTTTATGATTTAGTGAGTTTTCTAATTGCGTAATTTCAACAAGCAGTTGTGCAAAAGACTTTTTACTGATATCCGCACGTGTTGCCGAAGGACCACCACTTGGGGGGAGTTTATGTAGATTAAATTCTTTTTCGGGAATGTTAGCATTATCAGCTAAACGGCCGCCTAATGCATTTAGACGAAGTACATGACTTTGTAATTCAGCCAGTTTCATGGTTAATGCCGTTAATTGTTGCTTATTCAACTCAGCACTCTTAAGGTCGTGATTGGCGCTTTGTTCGTCACTTTCATTCACTAAATAGTTTGTCTTATTATTAGGCTCTTCATCGGTAGACAACACTAAATGTATGATAACACCAGAGACCAAAGCAAAAAATATCACAGCAGAAAGCCAACGCAGCTTATTTAGGCGCATTGAAAATCTTACATTCTTTCCACGGTATAGTAGTGTTAAACTCATAGTTACTTCTTAATACTTTTACAACTTATAGCAGCTCAAACTTAGGTTATTAATTATGGCGCGAAGACCCAAAACGCCCAAAGATATGTCAACGCTATTCAACTCGACGACTGGCACTTTGGCACAAATTCAGGTAAAAACCAACTCTTTGAGCCTATTGTCCGACATTGTACGACAAATATGCCCTGATCTACCAGAAGATGCGTTCAATATTGCTAATTTTGTTCAAGCAACATTGATCATTGAAGTTAAATCACCCGTTTGGGGACAACGATTACAATTTGAACGTAAAAATATATGCCAAAAGCTCAATGAAGAAACTCAAGGTAAGTTCACTAAAATTGATATTAAAGTGAACCCTCAAGGCCACCGAAAAACACCAAATCATGAAACGTATAGTTACGGAGAATTAGCCAAAAATAATGGTTCCGTGCAAAATATCTCAAACGATACTGCTTCACGTTTATTAGATATTGCCGACAAGTCACCTAAAGGGTTAAAAGAAAAATTACAGAAACTAGCCGCGAATGCACGTAAACAAAAACAGTAATATCAAATAGCAAAAAACCGAGTCAATACTCGGTTTATTTATTAGTGCTAGGCAATTTTATAATCAAAAATTAGCAGCATTTGCTTCTTGATATTTGATTGGAGCAGTAGCTTTATCACCTTCATAAGTTACCCACTCCCATGAATCAGTTTGTTTGAACACTTCTCTTAATAAGATATTATTCAAGCCATGTCCTGATTTAAAAGCGTTTAACTCGCCCAAGATACTTGCACTGCCCATGTATAAGTCACCGATGGCATCCAGTATTTTATGTTTTACAAATTCATCATCGTAGCGTAGTTGGTTTTTATTTAACATGCGATATTCATCCAATACTATCGCATTTTCTAGGCTACCGCCTAAGGCAAGATTATGAGAACGGAGGAAATCAATATCTTTCATAAAACCAAAAGTACGAGCTCGGCTGATTTCTTTAATAAATGAACAACTAGAGAAATCCATACTCATTGTTTGACAAGTATTTGCAATTACAGGGTGACTAAACTCAATAGCAAAGTTTACTCTAAAGCCTTCATAAGGAAGCAACTCTGCCCATTTATCGCCTTCTTCTACTCGTATCGCTTTCTTAATACGGATAAAACGCTTAGCAACATTTTGAGTGTCGATACCAACAGATTGTATCAAGTAAACAAAGGGTAATGCGCTGCCATCCATAATAGGTATTTCAGGGGCATCAACATCAATAATTAAATTATCTATGCCTAAACCTGCCACTGCTGACAAAAGGTGCTCAACTGTAGAGATTTTTACCGCGTCATCATTAACTAAACAAGTACACAGGGTTGTTTCACCCACAGCTTCAGGCGTAGCTTTGATATCAACCACAGGGTCAAGATCAACGCGACGAAAGACAATACCAGTGTTTGCTGGCGCAGGACGGAGAGTAACCTGCACCTTTTCACCTTTATGTAATCCAACACCTACGGTTGAAACGCTTGTTTTTAGTGTACGTTGCTTAATCATATTAGCCTCGTTTCTTACTTATATCGTTGTACTTTGTCTCTTGTCCATCATTTTAAAAATGGCCAATACAAAGCATCTAACTTGTTAACCATGCTTTTTCGCTGACGTAATATAACAAAAATACGTAATAAAATCAAAGTGACGACTTATTACTGTTGTTATCTTACGGCTAACAATCAGTTACTGACTAATATCAATTTACAATATTAATCGAATAACTTATCGTTTAATCCGCTTGTTTACGTAAAAATGCAGGAATATCTAAGTAATTATCTAAATCTGCATGAGCAACTTTTTGAACATTGCTATCAGTCATAGCAATAGGCTCTGCTGCTGTATCTACTTGTGGTGCTGCTGGCGTATAATCACCACCAACAACTCTTGGTTCTACCATAGGTACTGGGTTTACTAATGTAATATCAGGCTTAATTTCTGCGCCGATACCTGTAGCAACAACCGTTACGCGAAGCTCTTCTGTCATTTCAGGGTCGATAACTGCACCAACAACTACGGTAGCGTTTTCACTAGCAAATGCTTTTACCGCATTACCAACGGTTTCAAACTCATCGATGCTTATATCCATACCCGCTGTAATGTTAACTAAAATACCGCGAGCTCCTGCTAAATCAACATCTTCTAGTAAAGGGCTAGAAATTGCAGATTCCGCAGCTTCCTCTGCACGATCTTCACCTGATGCAATACCCGATCCCATCATAGCCGTGCCCATTTCAGACATTACTGTGCGCACATCCGCAAAATCGACGTTAATTAAACCCGGACGAGTAATTAACTCAGCAATACCTTGCACTGCTCCTAATAGAACATTATTAGCTGCTTTGAAGGCATCTAATAAACTTGTTCCTGGTCCAAGCACTTTTAGTAGTTTTTCGTTAGGAATAGTAATAAGTGAGTCAACGCTTTTAGCTAACGCCTCTATGCCTTGATCAGCATAACTCATGCGTTTCTTGCCTTCAAAAGGAAAAGGCTTAGTTACTACAGCAACCGTTAAAATTCCCATTTCTTTCGCAATTTCGGCAACAACTGGCGCAGCACCAGTACCTGTACCACCGCCCATACCTGCAGCGATAAAGATCATATCTGCACCATTAAGAGTTTGCATGATAGTTTCACGATCTTCTTCAGCAGATTCACGGCCAATATTTGGGTTTGCGCCAGCACCTAAGCCTTTTGTCACATCTGCACCAAGTTGCAAAGTAACATTAGCAGATGAATTACGCAGTGCCTGTGAATCAGTATTAGCCGTAATAAATTCCACGCCTTCAATTGTTTGGCTTACCATGTGCTCAACAGCGTTACCGCCGCCACCACCAACGCCAATGACCTTTATGACTGCTTCTTCGTTATGGTCTTCCATTAATTCAAACATTTTTCTCTCTCCGTTTTTTTCTAAAATTTGCCAAAAATCAATTCTGGCCTATTAAAATCTTTTATCTAAACTTGTCTTTCAAATAAATTAAAACTCACCTTTAAACCATGCATGTAACCGACTCCATAAGTTTGTTACGCCTGCTGGCTTTTGATTGTCTTTAATGCCCGATTGATTCGCTTGCATACCGTAGTGCAGCAATCCAACAACCGTGGCATAAGAAGGGTCATCTACATATTCTTTTAACCCTTTCACCGCTAATGGTGAGGCGATACGTACCGGCATTTGAAATATTTCTTCGGCAAATTCCACTACACCTTCCATTTTGGCTGTACCGCCCGTTAACACATAACCAGCAGCAATTTGATCTTCTAAACCCGCTTCTCGAACTTCTTCTTGAATCAGTTCAAATAATTCTTGGTATCTTGGTTCCACCACTTCAGATAATGTATGGCGAGACATAGTTCGAGCTGCACGACCACCAACACTCGGTACTTCAATACTTTCTTCCATACTCACTAAATGTCTTAAAGCGCATGCATACTGTACTTTTATATCTTCAGCATGACTCAATGGTGTACGAAATATTTTAGCTATATCACTAGTCACTTGGTTCCCTGCAACAGGAATAACCGCCGTATGACGAAGAGCACCACCAATAAATATCGCAATATCCATCGTGCCTGCACCCATATCAATCACACAAATACCTAATTCTTTTTCATCATCCGTTAATATTGAATAGCTTGAAGCTAAGGCAGAAAAAATAAGTTGATCGGCACTTAAGTTGCAACGTTCAACACATTTAACTAAATTTTTAGCCATATCATTTGCACACGTAACTATGTGCACTTTTGCTTCCATTCTCACACCCGACATGCCTATCGGGCTTTTAATGCCATCTTGACAATCGATGCTAAATTCTTGTGGTAACACATGCAACATACGACGCTCTGCTGAAATAGGAACACTGCGCCCAGTATGAATGACATTATCAACGTCTTCTTGGGTAACTTCTTTGTCATTAATTGGCACCATGCCATTTTCATTTTGACAACTAATATGCTTACCTGAAATACCTAAATATATTGAGCTAACTTGACAGTCAGCCATCAACTCAGCTTCGTTAATTGCTCGCTGTACAGACTGAATAACTAAATTCAGATCATTTACACCACCTTTGTCCATTCCGTGTGCAGGTTGATTACCAACACCGACAATACTTAACTGATTATCAGGCGTAATTTCACCAACGGCGACGGATATTTTTGATGTGCCGATATCTAATCCTACGACTAAATTTCTTTCTGTAATTTTAGACATTAATGGTGAACTCTTTTGTTAATAGCTTAAATATCTGGCTGGTTTGTTGTCGTTTTTCTACTTTCATGCTTAAAGGTGTACTAGCTAGTGATTTCCAGCCAACTGCCAATCCTGTATCATACCTGTCTCTTATACACATCTCCGAGCCCACGAGACGTAGAGGAATCTCGT
>OJCW01000570.1_pt1 | contig 11391 bp, 8 predicted proteins | sample 1592461 | NCBI WGS metagenome assembly OJCW01 (sample SAMN05416884, study PRJEB24817) | seawater metagenome | isolation source: Sea water | place: Canada:Atlantic | collected 2013-11 | reverse complement strand
CGAGATTCCTCTACGTCTCGTGGGCTCGGAGATGTGTATAAGAGACAGAATAATAGTTGTTGGGGAATTAACTTCATCTAGTCGAATAGCTTATTCAATAACACCTGCAGCAACAAAAAGTTGTAGGTGCACATTAACTAACGCTTCAATATCTCTTTGGTAACCACCACCAATGACTGCTGCAATTGGTATACCTTTAAGCTCACAGTAATCAAAAACTAGTTTGTCACGAGCTAAAACACCTTGAGTAGAAATATCAAGATGACCAAGATCGTCATTACAATGAATATCTACTCCTGCATCGTAAATTACCGCATCAGGCTTAAAAGTCTTAAAGGCTATATTCAAAGCATTATCTATAGTTTCCAAATAAAGCTCGTCAGTTGTTCCTTTTGGTAATGCAAAATCTAAGTTTGAAACTTGTTTACGGTGGGGGAAATTTTTTTCACCATGAATTGAAACCGTAAAAACTTTCTTATTATTTGATGCTAACTTTGCAGTTCCATCACCTTGATGTACATCAGCATCAAATATAAGTACCTTGTTAATGTTATCATTTTGTAACATGGATAATGCAGCTAAATATAAATCGTTGATCATGCAAAACCCAGAGCCAAAGTTAGCAAAGGCATGATGGTAACCACCCGTTAAATTTAGAGATTTTCCGTACTCTAATGCTAGTTGTGAAGTCATTATCGTTCCACCAACAGCTGTTAGTGTTCGTTCAATCAATTGTTCAGACCAAGGAAAACCTATTCTTCGCATCGCTTTAGGATCTAATTGATTGTTAATCAGTTTATGTATATAGGTGGGGTCATAAACGGTTTTTACATTATCACTATTAACAGGTGTCGGTTTTTTAAACCAACTCTTAGGAACCCCATGTGCGGCAAGTGCATTCCGTATTCCAACATATTTGTCTATTGGAAATCGGTGTCTATAGGGCAACTCAAGTTGGCTATAAATAGGGTGAAATACTAGTGGTGTCATAATTTAACTTATAGAATATTTAAAACTTTAATGATAATAACTAAAATACGGGTATTTAACCTTATTATCGATATCTATACCTACGCAAATACTACCTTAAATACAGGTATCCACTTCCTTCGAAGATGCTTTTTGGAGGTGATTAATACTATTGAATAGTCATCAGATAAATTCAAAAGTTTTGCTGTTATTGGCATAACTGTGTGTATCTCTAGAACTAGGTAGTAAATATGCTTTATTAAACCTATCAGCGCATTCAATGACACCCTTTGTTCTATCATTAAAGTTATTTTAGTATTTTCGACAGATGTCTTTTAATGAATCATTCCAGTTCTGTCCATGAAACCTTATATTTGATGGGATTATAGACATTAATATTAGCAGACACACCACTGACTTAGGCAATCATATTTCATGCCTAAGAATACCTAAATAGTCTCTTTTTTATTGAATAGTTTTATAAAAACACATTACATTTCAATTGATTAAATTTTGCACTCTTGTATACTCTTGAAAATTTTATAGAAGCCCTATCGGAATAATATTTATGAATACCTGGTTAAGTGGACTAAAAGTTAAGTCTAAACTATTAATATTAATATTTGCCTCCTTAATTGGTTTAATTGCAGTGATGCTATTTTCAATGAAAACATTAAATCAAAATTTGTTAGAAGATAGATATATAAAAACCACACATTTAACTGAAGCAGCAACAGATGTTGTTAATTATTTTTATCAACAGTCAAAAGAAGGAAAACTCAGCGAAAAAGAAGCACAGCAGCATGCATTAGCATCTTTAAATGCAATGCATTACGGAGATAAAGAATATTTTTGGGTTAACTCACTTGATTACATAATGCTGGCGCATCCTAAACAAAGCCTGATAGGGGGAAATGTAAAAAATATTAGTGATCCGAACGGTATTCCTTTGTTTGTTGAAATGGTGAGAATAGTAAATGCTCAAGGAGAAGGTTTTGTTGCTTATCAATGGGACAGAGCAGGCAGCACTGAACCTATCGATAAAATATCTTATGTTAAGTTATTTCAGCCATGGGGGTGGGTAATAGGAACAGGAATATATTTAGATGACGTTAATGATATTTTTTGGGAAAGCGCCATAAAGATTGCTTTAGAGGTATTATTCTTTCTATTATTAATTAGTTGGCTATCATATAAAATCAGTAGAAATATTTATAAGCCTTTGAATGTTATGCGGGACTTAATGGTAGAAGTAAATAGGACTAATAATTTAACATTAACACTGGAAGCTAAGGGTAATGATGAATTAGCTGAAATTAGCCAAGTATTTAATGAGATGCTGATAAATTTTAGAACTGTTTTGCTAAAAATTTCTGACTCATCTAGCAGTTTAGCATCGCAAGCAGAAGAGTTATCAGCGGTTACTGAGCAAATAAATCAAGGCATGTATGACCAACATAACGATGTTATGAGTGCAGATGCTGCTTCCAATGAAATGCTTGTAGCAATCAGGGAAGTAGCTGAAAATACACATACAACACTAGACGCTACAAACGAAGCAACAGAAAACACCAATCATTGTGCTGTTGTTCTTGATAATAATATCACTTCTATTAATGAACTAAATACTAGGATTCAACAGTCTGTTGAGCAAATATCAGAGCTGAAAAGCGCTAGTAATAATATAGGTGAGATTGTTTCTACAATACAAGGAATTGCTGAACAAACAAACTTACTCGCATTAAATGCTGCAATAGAAGCAGCACGAGCAGGTGAACAAGGTCGTGGTTTTGCTGTTGTTGCAGATGAAGTAAGAACACTGGCAAGTAGAACGCAAGAATCAACTGCTAACATCACATCAGTGATTGAGGTTTTACAGTTAGGAGTAGGGCAAGCGGTAAGTAATATGGAGCAATGTCAAGAGCGAACAAACTCAAGTGTGGTATTGGCAAAAGAAGCTGGTGATTTAGTACAACAGATGCAATCAAAAATGTTTGAAGTAACAGACTTAAACACAATGGTCAGTGCTGCTACAGAGGAACAAAGTGCAACAACCGAGCAAGTAAAAGAAATTATTAATAAAATTAATGTAATGACTGAGCAAATAACAACCAGCGCATCACATACATCTCAATCAAGTGAAAGTTTGGCAAAATTTGCAGTAGAACTTAATGATTTAGTCTCTTCATTTAAAGTATAAGGTTTCAATAAATATATGGTGATGTTCGTTACTTGGTTATTTTAGTTTTATGTTGTGTACTGAATCGAAGGGAAAACTATAACGAGTAAGGAAATGAATAAATAAGTAGCGCCAGCGACTCTGAGTAATACGCTTTGCTCACAGAAAAGGCGTTAGAGAGCGGCTATTTATTTATAATTAACAATATTTTCAATAAAAATATATGAGGGGTAGATCATATTAATATAAATTACTGATACTGAGGTTTTATTCTCATTTGTATAATAAATAATATTATGAAATACCGCCTGACTTTCAGACATATTACGGTAATCATTTTTTTGATTTACATTGAGTTTTGCAACTTAATCCTTATTTAAATAATGCCATTGCTCATTCAATAAGTATTCAACTTCGCCTTCTATAACCATAATATGCTCTATCACTCCATTGTTATGAGGAGCTGATATTTACTGATATTGTGGAGCTAGCGTTAAGGAAAAAACTTCACTTTTTGTTTCTAAATCGAATGGAAATAAAGTAGAGATAGAAATATCTGATTTACTATTTAACATGTTTTGAAAAAAATATTATTGAGTTTTATAAAGCTATTTTATTTGAGCTAATTTTTTTTGACAAGCCAGCAGCTTCTTAAGTAACTCATCAGTAATAGGTGCGGCCTTATTAATTGTTGTATCAAAAAGCACAAAGGTAACTTCTGCATCAACAATTATATTTTTTGTTTCTTTACACCTTATAACTTGAGTCGCAATGCTACTTTTGTGACCAATTTTACTAATTGTTGTTTCAATGAATAAATGCTGTCCAAGGAGTGCAGGTAATCGATAATTAATATTAATATTAGCGATAACCCATGCAATTTTCTGCTCGGCAAAGTAGTCTATTTCGTTACTCATACAAGCCCAACGATCTTCTTCTAAAAATTCTAGGTAACGCGCATTGTTCACATGTTGATACCCATCGAGATGATAACCCCTAACTATTATTTCCGTCATAATTAAAACCAGTTAAAAAAACATCATTGAAGACTAACTACTTGATCATCAAGAAGCCAATTATTTTTATTAAATTATTGACTGAACCAATCTTCCCCAAATAATATAGACATAAAAGAATTAGATAATATATGATAAAAAGTTTGAAACTATAGTCTTAAATACCACCATTACTGCCTGTTATTTTTAAATTATTAACAATCACATTATGCGCATTTCAGGGTAAAAGTTCTGAAAATCTTTTTGTATATCGATGTCGAAAATATGCTCGTTAGTTGACTAATCAGGTCGACAGCAGAATTTAAATAATTGATATGGCAGACGTTCCCAAAATCACTTTTGAGACTCATTTCACGATCAAAAGAGTAAAATACAGCTATAGAATAAAAACAATACCTATGGTTGATTCAAGATTAACAAGCTCATAGTTATCGTTGATCTTCTCCTTTAGTATTTTTTGTTTGAACAGGAAAATCAGTCGCAAATACTTCTTTTGCAATACGTGTAAAATCAGGATGGGTTATACCGTCTTTTTCTAGCGTTATAAAATTATTAATAATAGTCTTATCCCAAGTGTTACCGCCTTTAAATATAAACGCTTTATATTTTTCATATACCGATTTAGCTGATTGGTAGTTACCAGATAATAAATAGGCGTGGGCAAGGTTAGTGTGCAACATTACCGTGTTTTTATCACTTAAATAGTCAATCACCTTGGTCAAAATAGCTGGCACCTCATTTACTTTAGAGGTGTAAAGCATATACCACGACCAGTGAAGGTAACTACCTGAATATTTTTGTAGTAATACTAATTCGTTGTTAGTTATTTTTTGATTACGAACATCAATTCCTACAAACTCAATGTGAGACATCATTAAGTTTGCAGCAGAGATATAATCACCTTCTTTAGCGTGAACTCTAGCAATGTTCGTGTAAGACCATAATAAACCCTTCTGGAATTGACTATTACCTGGATCAAGCTCGGTGAGTTTTTTATTAATCGTCATACTGGCTTGATAATGCGCTAACGCCGGCGTGGTATTACCGAGGCGTAGGTGCCCCTCCCCCAGTTTATTGTGTGATAGTGATAACCCCCGCTGAAACTGGGTATTGCTCGGGTCAAGCTCAGTAAGCTTCTTATTAATCTCCATACTGGTTTGATAATGCGCTAACGCCGCGTTCGCTTCCCTTAAGCGTAACTGTAAGTCTCCTAATTGAATGTATGATATAGATAACCCCCCCTGAAACTGAGCATTATTCGGGTCAAGTTCGGTAAGCTTCTTGTTAATTTCCATACTGGCTTGATAATGCGCTAACGCCGTCGCGGTATTACCTAGACGTCCCAGTTTATCGTGAGATACTGATAAATCACGCTGAAACTGGGTATTGCTCGGCTCAAGCTCGGTGAGTTTCTTATTAAGCTTCATACTGGTTTGATAATGCGCTAATGCCGACGCCGTATTACCCAAGCGTAATTGTAAATCCCCCAGTTTAATATGTGATAGTGATACATCCCGCTGAAACTGGGTATTGCTCGAGTCAAGCTCAGTGAGCTTTTTACGAATCTCTATACTGGCTTGATAATGTGCTAATGCGGCGCTGTTTTCCCCTAAGCGTAACTGTAAATCCCCCAGTTGATGGTAAGAAACTGATAAATCCCGCTGAAATTGGGTATTGCTCGAGTCAAGCTCAGTGAGTTTCTTATTAATCCTCATACTGGTTCGATAATGCGCTAAGGCCGACGCCGTATTCCCCAGACGTAATTGTAAATTTCCTAGCTTATCGTGTGATACCGATAAATCGCGCTGAAACTCAGTATTGCTCGAGTCAAGCTCAATAAGCTTCTTATTAATCCCCATTTTGGCTTGGTAATGCATTAACGCCGGCGCAGTATTACCCTGGCGTAATTGTAAATCCCCCAATTTTTCATGGGATACCGACAAATCTCGCTGAAACTGGGTATTGCTCGGGTCAAGTTCGGTGAGCTCCTTACTAATCTTCATACAGACTTGATAATGCGATAACGCTAGAGCGGTATTACCCAGGCGTAATTGTAAATCTCCCAGTCTGTTGTGTGATACTGATACACCCCTCTGAAACTGGGTATTGTTCGGGTCTAGCTCAGTCAGTTTTTTCCGAATAGCCATACTGGCTTGAAAATGCGCTAACGCCGGCGCGGTATTACCCAAGCGTAATTGCAAATCCCCCAGTTGAGAGTGTGATACTGATAAAGCCCGCAGAAAATCGGTATTACTCGGATCAAGCTTAGTGAGTTTTTTACGAATAGCCATACTGGCTTGATAATGTGATAACGCCTGCGCGGTATTACCCAAGCGTAATTGTAAAGCCCCCAGTCTGTCGTGTGATATAGATAAATCGCGCTGAAACTCAGTATTACTCGAGTCAAACTCAGTAAGCTTTTTAGTAATATCCATACTGGCTTGATAATACGCTAATGCCGGCGCGGTATTACCGAGGCGTAATTGTAAAGTCCCTAGCTTGTTGTATGATACTGATAACCCCCCCTGAAAATGGGTATTGCTCGGGTCAATCTCGGTGAGCTTCTTATTAATCTCCATACTAGCTTGATAAAGTGCTAAAGCCGGCGCGGTATTACCTAGGCGTAATTGTAAAGTCCCTAGCTTGTCGTGTAGTACTGATACATCCCGCTGAAACTCAGTATTTCTCGGTTCAAGCTCAGTGAGTTTTTTCCGAATATCCATACTGGCTTGATAATGTGCTAATGCCGATGAGGTATTACCCAGGCGTAATTGTAAATCTCCCAGCCTTTCGTGTGATAGTGACACATCCCTCTGAAACTCAATATTTATCGGTTCAAGCTCAGTGAGCTTTTTACGAATAGCCATACTGGCTTGATAATGTGCTAACGCCTGCGCGGTATTACCGAGACGCAATTGTAAATCCCCCAGTTTACTGTGTGATGTAGTTAAATCACGCTGAAAAAGTCGAATTTCTGGCGAGGATTTTATTAATTTTTTCAATATTTCATGGGCTTTATGTAGCAGAGCTAGGGCATTTTGCGGGTTAGTTTCTGTACTCAATAATATTAGTTCCGCTTTATTCATCAATGACACTGCAACTTCACGGTTATCTTTTTGCTGCTTCTCTTCGTTTGCTTCTTCTTGTAAAGTTTCAACCAACGTATCAACTCGTTTCATCATGCTGACACTAATATCTTTTGGAGCGTATTTATTTAACACATCCCGTAAATCGTAATTCATAAAACGTAAATTAGTGCGAACTTGATCCAGTATTTTTTCTGCACGGTCTCGTTGTACAACGGCCTCTTCTTTTTGAAAGTATGCAAACACACCCGCACCGATAGCTAAAATGGCTAACATCGCAACTGCCGCAAGCCAGCGTCGAAGTCTCTTCGCTTTTAATCTTTCTTGCTCTAATTGATATTCTTTATCACGCTGAGTTAACTCGCTAAGCGGTACACCTAAAATGCCTGCGATAATTTTAAGCAACATTAGGTGGAGCTGTTGTAGGTAGGCATCTACCTTTTTTTCAATGACTTTATCGTTAAGCTTTTTACCCTTAGCAATATAAGGTTTTTTTAAATGTTCACGGTAAGCGGCAGGGGTTGTCCAGCCCTCTTCAGGTGACCCATCGTTATTTACTCTAAAATCAGCAGCGATGGGCTCCGCATGTTTATCGGTAGGATTACCGTCTTGGTCATATTCAAATTGCAGTGGTATGGGGAAACATTCATCTTCTTGGTTAAAACCTAAACTTTGCTTGCTAGTATCCCAACTGGTATTAGGCTCGCCGTCTATTATGGCAGCGATAATGCGGTTTGAATGGCCTAGTTTTTTAAAGTAATCAATTTCACCCGCTACGTAAGTAGAGGCGACCGCTCTTGGTGAACACAACACTACTAACAGGTTGCTTTGCTCTAAGGCTCTGACAATAGATGACCCCAAATCAGCATCAGCAGGAAGTTCTTCCTCATCACGAAAAATAGGGTAAATACGAGCAGTAATAATATCACCACGGCCATTTTTTTTACCTACTAGCTCCTTAGGTACTTCGTAGGTTTCAATCGCTTGGTGTAACCATGTTGCCCATTGCCTACCTTGTTGTTTATTGTCTGCATGGCGATAAGAAATAAATGCATAATATTTCTTTTCTTTGGATTGTGTTTGAACCTGTGATTCTTGTATTTGCTGCTTATTTGGCTGCTTGTCAATTTCCATTGTCAAGGTACTCACTTATGATTTTGTTTTGCTATTGCTCTACTTTAACGCTTAATTATTTTTTGACTTATAAATCTGATTAAACATTAATCTAACAGAGTTTACAAACATCTTAATTTAGACTTGCAGTTCTTTTTAATAAAAGTAAGTAAAGTAATTCAATTAACTTTGGAATACTACTTATGGTAGTGAGAATATATCCCAATACATTAAGTGACGGGGGTTGTTAACTTTAGACTGGACGGCTTATTGGTGCAAAATCAGTTTCAAACAACACATGTATGCATGAATGAGAAGTGTCTGTTATCAGGAAGCTGCTTGTATTACGTCGCTATTCAGTTTTGTTCGCTGTAGTTCTAAACAAACAACTAATTACTATATAAATTCTCAAATGGTAACTTCCAGTAGGTCTTAAATTAAAATATGCTCAAATCTACAAAATGCGATTTAGAGTCATTTAAGTATTAAATAAGCGTATGGTTTTTTTTATGTTTTAAGCGGTATAATATACAGGCATGCTTTAGCGAAATAACTAATTAACTTTGAAGGAATTATTATGGGTAAGCCGAAAAAACCATTAGCGAAAGCTAATACGAGTAAAACTGATCTAGGTCGAGGAAAAATTACAGATAATTTTTTAGCGGCACTAGTTACATCAAAGCTTTATAAAATGCAGGTAGTGAACGCTAAAAAAGGTAAAGGTTCATATCAGCGTAAAGCTAAAAACCTAAGACGAGAGTCTTATTTAATGGCCGCTTAAAGTCTACTCGTAGCCGTTATTAAATAAAGCTTTTACTTAACACCTACTTTCTCACAGTTCTAATTATTTACAATAAATGTGGCTGATTAGTATTGTCAGCTCTATTAGTCTTGGCCCATTTTCGTAGGCACTCTATAATAGGGTAGGGTGACACATAGGGCACGATAAAAAGACATTAACTACAAATGATTTGCCATACATTTCTTAATGAATAATTTCTATCATGTTACTGAAATTTATCAGTAACATGAACTCTATCTGGTAAACTTGTAAATCATTGATATTTTATTTAGTTCTCTGTTAGGTATTACGAATAGTTCTTAGTAACTTCGAAGTATTTACATAAAAAATCACTTTTAGTTTCTAATACATTGAAATTATGGGATATGATCTTCCCCAAACAATGTAGTTATTCTTTCTGAAAGTTTGTTGTCGGTCTGTAAAAACTAACTAAACATTTTACAGACCTATTATCGAAGATATCTTTTTAACTGCGTAATTTTCGATGTTGTACCCAAACAAACCGTTTATTCGCATATTCTGGATTGGCAAAGGTGGCATTACCGGCCGGGTTGCCGCCTGAAACATGAAAATCTGAAAATCCTGCAGCCTGATTAATCCAAATAAAGCCGGTTAAGTTGAAGGATACTTGAGTGTATGCGTCTTCCATCGCATCGCGAATATGATCTTCAACTTTTTCATCTATTGTGTAGGCACCACAGGTCAAAGCGCCTTTCTCACTCGCCAGTGATGCGGCTAATTCGATCGACTGTGTAGTATCCTTGGTACGCACCAAAAAGCAAATGGGTCCAAATAATTCTTGGCTGTAAATATTTGACTGATTTGCTTCAACTATTAGCATCGCTGGGGAAATACAACGGGCGTTTTTAAAACCAGGCTGTTCAATAGGCTCTGGTATGCGTAATACTTTGGCACCAAGTTGTTCATAATTCTGTACCCGCGTTAGTGTTGCAGAACTTTGTATTGCGCCTAGTGTACCGGGCCCCATTTTGGGGTTATCGACAATATTATTGACCGCTTGTTGAAAACGCTGTGTGACTTCGTCAAAGGCAATTAGTTGATCGCCTTCGCGTATACCTTGTTCAGGTATAAAGAAATTTTGTGGTGCTGTACACATTTGTCCAGAATAAAGGCAGAGCGAAAAGGCTAAGTTTTCTAATACCGCGTCTAGATCGGTTACAGAATCTAGAATGACACTATTAACCCCAGCTTTTTCGGTGAAAACGGTTTTACCGGGTAGTGCCTCCACGTAATCGCCAAAGGCATTACCACCAGTAAAATCAATGAGTTTGACTAAGGGGTGTTCTGCTAGACTTTTACTAATGGGTGCCTCGGTTGTATCGGCTGCGAGTTGCACAATATCGTCTGGCAAACCACTATCACGTAATACGTCACGTAAGGTGGCAACAACTATAGCAATAGGCAGTATGGCCATTGGATGGGGTTTAACTATTACTGGATTACCAGCTGCGAGGTTGGCAAATAGACCCGGAACTGTGTTCCAAACCGGAAAAGTAGAGCAGCCTATTACCAAGCCAACACCTTTTGGCACCGCAATATAGTTTTTATCCAACACAAGACTGGTTTTACCCATAGGTTTTTCCCAAGCTACGGCTTGTGGAAAACGTTTTTGTTCATGCCAGGCTAGTGCAAGGGCTTCTAGTGCACGGTCATTACTATGAGGTCCTGATGCTTGAAACGCCATCATAAATGACTGACCTGTGGTGTGCATGGTGGCATAGGCTAGTTCAAAATAGCGTGACTGGAGTCGATCAAGTGCTTCAGCAAGTAAACCAGCCCGGTCGTCAGAAGAAGTTTGCTTCCAGCATTTACGAACTGCTTGAGCGCGCGAGACCCAGATTTCCGCATTATGGCTAGGGTAGGTAACTCCTAATGCTTCGTCGGTATAGGGAGACTGTTCGCCACCAATCCATTGGGCGCTATCATTATTATTTTCTAAGACGCCTAAGCGTTTACCCAGATGACTTTGATATTGTGCTTCTCCCTTTCTCGGACCATCTTCACCATAGGCTTTATGGTGTTCTGGATAAGGGGTGTAAAATCCACGGTCGTGGATGGCTTCAACGGCTTGTTCGATTAATTGACAGTGTTTTTTAAAATAGCTCATGATGATTACCTGTTAAAACGGTGGTGCAAAATATTATCTGAATATTAGGGCTGTCTCTTATACACATCTCCGAGCCCACGAGACGTAGAGGAATCTCG
>OJCW01000568.1_pt1 | contig 11425 bp, 10 predicted proteins | sample 1592461 | NCBI WGS metagenome assembly OJCW01 (sample SAMN05416884, study PRJEB24817) | seawater metagenome | isolation source: Sea water | place: Canada:Atlantic | collected 2013-11 | reverse complement strand
CAACAACACTTCATTGACGATATTGTTTATGACGGAAACGAACCGAATGCCTATTTAGAAAAATTTGATATTGGTTTAAAAAAGGGTGTCAAACTTTAAGCGCTAGCTTTAAAGCCTTGATATAAATAAGGAATAAAAATGAGTTCAACAACAGCGAATATCAATCACTTAACTACAACAGATAAAATGATGAGCATTGTAAAAAACATTTTAAATAAAATCAGTACTGCCTTGTTATTACCCGTTATTGGTATCACCATCTTTTTATCTTTGTGGCATATTTCAGCACAAAGTATTCACACTTCTTTGGGTACATTTCCTGGGCCAAGTGCTGTTGTTGAACAGTTTTATTCACTTTATGACGAACACATCGCAGAGCGCCAAAAGGCTGAAGCTTTTTACGAAAGGCAAGAGAAACGAAATTTAGCTAAGTTGGCTAAAAATCCAGACTATGTAACTAAAATAAGAGCTTATACAGGTAAAGAGACATTTCTTGACCAAATAATCACGAGTTTAGTTACGGTAACTTGCGGTTTTTTAGTCGCCGCAATCATTGCCATTCCTCTCGGTATTTGGATGGGGCTCAGCAAGAAGATTAATGCGTCATTAAACCCCATTATTCAGATATTTAAACCTGTATCTCCATTAGCTTGGCTACCGTTAGTGACGATGGTGGTAAGTGCACTTTATGTTTCAGATGATCCAATGGTATCTAAATCATTCTTAACTTCATTATTTACTGTCAGTCTATGTAGCTTATGGCCAATGGTGATCAATACATCGATTGGTGTTGCTTCCATCAATAGTGACTTACTAAATGTGAGTAAAGTATTACGTTTACCTGCGTTAACTCATATAAAGAAAATAGTATTACCCGCTTCAATTCCTATGATTTTTACAGGCATGCGATTGTCATTCGGTGTTGCTTGGATGGTACTTATTGCCGCTGAAATGCTAGCGCAAAACCCAGGTTTAGGTAAGTTTGTTTGGGATGAATTCCAAAATGGTAGTTCAGACTCGTTAGCACGCATCATGGCTGCAGTTATTGTTATTGGCTTTATCGGGTTTTTATTAGACCGCTGCATGCTGGAATTACAAAGAAAAGTATCTTGGGATAAATCAAGCGCAAGCGTTTAAGGACACAATTATGAATTCAACAGCTTTAACAGACAACACACAAGAACAAGCCTTTTTAAATATTAGCCAGATAGACATGGTGTTCCCTACTTCAACTGGCGGCTTTACAGCCTTAAAAGATGTAGACCTACAAATTGACAAAGGCGAATTTATATCACTAATTGGCCATTCAGGCTGTGGTAAATCAACTGTACTCAATATAGTTGCTGGCCTGTACCAAGCAACAAAAGGAGGTATTTTACTTCAAAATAAAGAAGTTAATGAACCGGGTCCTGAACGTGCTGTTGTTTTTCAAAACCACTCACTTTTGCCATGGTTAACCTCTTATCAAAATGTTGAGCTTGCTGTAAAACAAGTCTTCAATAAAACCATGTCTAAAAGTGAAATGAAAGAATGGATTGAATACAACTTAAAACTTGTCCATATGGATCACGCTATGCACAAACGTCCAGATGAAATTTCTGGCGGTATGAAGCAAAGAGTAGGTATTGCTCGCGCTTTAGCAATGCAGCCTGAGGTTTTACTCATGGATGAACCATTTGGGGCTCTTGATGCATTAACTCGAGCTCATATGCAAGATTCACTCATGGAAATTCAAAATGAGCTTAACAATACGGTAATTATGATCACTCATGATGTTGATGAAGCAGTTTTACTTTCTGATCGTATTGTAATGATGACCAACGGACCTGAGGCGACCATCGGAGAAATTCTTGATGTGAAATTAGAGCGCCCTCGCAGCCGATTATCACTAGCCAAAGATGTTGAATATAACCGACTTCGCTCTGAAGTATTAACCTTCCTTTATGAAAAACAAAGAAAAGTAGAAAACATAAGCAGTAAAGCCATTGCTCCAGCAACACCACAGAAAAAATTGCCAATTCAAAATAATAACTTTGCACAAAAAATTTAAATTAAAACATGATAGGAAACTAACCAATGACATTGAACAAAATCGCATTATGTTTATCCGTAGCCCTAACAGGAAGTTGCTCATCTATGGCTTTTGCCGAATCAACCTCCTCAAATTCAATAACAGATGCACTAACAAATGGTAAAACAGATGTTAATGTAAATTTACGTTATGAAACTGTCGATCAAGACAATGCATTAAAAGATGCGGATGCGTTTACCTTGCGCACTCGATTAACTTACGCTACAGGTGATTTTTCAGGCTTTTCTTCCCTAGTTGAATTTGAAGATTCTCGTAACGTACTAGGGGTTGATGATTACAATAATACCTTAGGTAAAAATGCCGGGGTTTATTCGGTAATAGCAGATCCTGAAACGACAGAGCTTGACCAATTTTTACTGCAATATAAACAAGACTCTTTTAGCGCAAAAGTAGGTCGTCAGTTAATAACTATGGATAATCATCGGTTTGTGGGTCATGTTGGCTGGCGTCAAGATAGACAAACATTTGATGGGGTAACGTTTGCTTACCAACCCATTAAAGGTTTAACGTTAGACTATGGTTATATTACAAAACGTAATAGAATTTTTGCTGAAGCTAAAGATATTGATTCTAAAGATCACATCATTAATGCTGGCTACAAAACGTCATTAGGTAAAATCACCGGCTACGGTTACTTATTAGAGGTTGATAATGATACTGAAAATGCCTTAGACACCTTTGGTATTCGCTTCAATGGCGGAACATCAATCGGTGAACAAAAAATTTCTTACCAGCTAGAATACGCTCAACAAGACGCTGATAGTGCGACTACATCATACACAGCTGATTATATCCTAGCTGAACTAAGTAGCTCTTTTTCAGGTTTTGGGTTAAAAGTTGGTTATGAGTTATTGGGCTCTGACAGTGGCAATTATGGTTTTTCAACGCCTTTAGCTACACTGCACAAATTTAATGGTTGGTCAGATCAGTTTGTAACGGGTACACCCGCAGAAGGTTTAGCTGATATATATGCCAGTGTTGGTGGCAAAGTTGCTGGTGGTAAATGGGCTGTTATTTATCATAAATTTGACGCCGATAATGCCTCTGCAACAGTTGATGATTTAGGCTCTGAAATTGATGCAGTATATTCTAAAAAGTTTACTAAAAACTATTCTGCAGGAATTAAATTAGCCTCCTACTCAGCCGGTGACTCTACCGCAGGAAAAGTAGATACTGATAAAGTTTGGTTATGGTTAAACGCTAAATTTTAACCGCATCTCCCATTAGTTTTTAATTAAAGATAAATGATGATTAATATTTTCATCATTTATCTTTTTATAATCAGAAAAATTCCAACCTGTTATTTCATAAATTCTAATTCCAACCTGTTATTTCATAAATTCTTTTAATGATCAGCCTAAAGCCATTATTTTATTCACCCCTCATATCTTTTACTCAATTGAGTGCTCACTCTATATAAGATAGTGAGCCTATTAACTCAACTTATAAAGCTATTTCAATAGACACAATCGCTCGCTTATAAGTTAGCTCCAGACATACTTTTCTTCACCAATAAGACCGCCGTTTCATGTTGTGCATGAACAAAAGAGTTAATGTGAAAGTCTGATAATCCGCTTTTTTCTTCTAGTGTGTTAATTTTTACCACTAAGTTAGCATTGGGGTGATACCCGAGTACCGCCTCACAAATGATTTGTTTATTTTTCAAAGTGTTCACTGTAATAATAATACTGCTTGTTTGTTCCACTTTTAGAGATTCTAATACTGGTGTTTTATCTAAATGACCAAAGTACGCGTCATAACCTCGCTTCCTAGCGAGTAAAACATGTCGTAAATTATCAGAAATAATTAAAAAATTAACATCTTCATCTGCTAATTTTTTGGCAACAATCCTTCCCAAAATATCAAACCCACAAACAATGGTGTGATTTGTTACAGCGACTGTTTTTATTTTATCTGCTTCGAAAAACTCTACAACAAACAGTGAAGCTATTTTATAGATATTGCTCACCATAAATGGCGTTAATATCATAGATAACACCGTGATCAATATTAGAAAGCTGCCTAGCTCTACTGACAGTAATTGTTGATTTATTGCCAAAGCAAATATCGCAAAAGAGAACTCCCCTACCTGACATAAGGCAACAGCAGACTTAACCGATTCACTTTTATCCGATTTTTTTCTGATCAGACAATAAATAATAATTGCCTTTATCGACATCACCAAGGCTAATGCCCCTAATACCCAATGGCTGTGGCTTATAAAGTAAGCCGCATCAATTTTTGTTCCAATAGAATAGAAAAAAGCACCTAATAATAAATCTTTATATGAGGATATGTCTGACTCTACTTTTATATGAAATTTAGTTTCAGCAATTATCATCCCTGCAATAAATGCCCCTAAAGAGTAGGTAAAGCCCATTTCATGAGCAATAAATGATGCGCCTAAAACGATGGTAAAAACTGAACTTAAAAACAACTCTTCCATTCGAGCATTTGACGAGAAGTGAAGTAACCAAGCTATCAATTTTTTACCAATGGTAAACATAAAAGCAATAACTAAGCTGGCATACAAAAGGGTTTTCAATAAAATATCTGTTAGCGATAGTTCATTATTAGATAGAAAACCCATTAATAATAAAATAGGGATAACGGCTAAGTCTTGAAAAACTAATATCGCGACAGACTTTTTACCGTACGGCGTAACAATATCTTTGGATTTTTTAAGGTAAGGCAACACGATTGCTGTAGAAGATAAGCTGAACGCAAGTGAGATAATCAATGCCGATGTTTGATCAATATTGAAAAAGTAGAATGCCATTATAAAAATGACTAAAGAGCTAACAGCGACTTGTATAAAGCCATTAAAGAAAATGAGCTCTTTCATCTTACCTAGTTTAGAAAAGGACATTTCTAAACCAATAGTAAACATTAGAAAAACAATACCAAACTCGCCAATAAGCTCAAGAGAATGAAGGTTTTCACTGCCATTAAAATCAAAGACATTACTGACAATAGTACCGGTAATAATATAACCAATAATATGTGAAATGGATAATTTAGTTAAGACTATATTGATTACGCTAGCTAGCGCCAAAGATAGCGTAATAATAACAAGTATAGAGTCCATATAGTTCCTTAAATGAATCTGAAAATGTACAGGAATAACAAAAAGTAATTATAAGTGTTATGCACATTACAGACCAGTAAAGTACGAATAAAAGCAGCAAAACATAAAAAATAACATCACTAATTCAATAACTTAAAAAACACAATAAAGTTCACTTTACTATAAAGGGGAAATTTACGATGTAGCCATCATAAAATGCATCACTATTGTGCAAGTAATCTCGAGTACCCAAAGCCTCATAAACAACTTTTCTATCGCTAACTTTAATAAAAAACTTAAATTTAGTTTTATCACCTCAAGAAACGAGTGCTAGAATACGCAACTCTATAAATTAATGGGATGAAATATGAAATATGTTGTTTTAGCGTTGCTTGCATTAGCGGTATTCTTTTATTCGAAGCATTCAAGTAAAAAAAGAACAGAGGCAGCGGCTGAAAATTTAGCTCAAGGTCAAACGTTTTTAATACAAAACAAAGACGCTGAAGGTGTCATAGAGACAGACTCAGGTTTACAGTATCAAATACTAGAGCAAGGTACTGGTTCTGAGCATCCAACCGCATCTTCAAACGTTATGGTTCATTATCACGGCACTCTTTTAGATGGCACTGTATTCGATAGCTCAGTAGAGCGTGATAAAGCGATTAGTTTTGGCTTAAATCAAGTCATAAAAGGTTGGACTGAAGGTGTTCAATTGATGGTTGTTGGCGACAAGTTCAAATTTTTCATCCCTAAAGAATTAGGGTATGGCGATAGAGCTGCTGGAAAAATAGAGCCCGGTTCATTGCTTATTTTTGAAGTAACGCTCTTAGAAATTAAATAAGAAATAACACATCAACATAACAGATGTCAGAAAGCGAGAGTGAATTTAAAAGAGTACAGCCTTAACTATATTGTAAAACTCACTCTCGTCAGTAAAATAAAAGCTTAATAGTTACCTAACCCTCCCCTAAAATTCATTAAAACTTTAATGCGAATAATACTTCAGTCAAGTTTGGTTGCCATTGAAATTTTTTTAATTTAATTCTTGAGCCAAGTACTAATACTTGTTCATCTTGTAGCAATTGTTTTTGCTTAATAAAATGTTCACTGTCGGTAGGAAAGGATATTTTTCCTTGTGAATTTATAACGCGATGCCAAGGGACATAACGCCCCTGCCAACCTGACTCAGGTATACTAGCGAGTGCTTTTCCTACTAAACGTGCTCTACCTGGTAAGCCAGCTAAATCAGCAATTTGTCCATAACAACCCACCTTCCCCTGTGGAATTAGCTGTACAGTCTGCCAAATTTGAGCGTAGTGTGGTTTTATTAATTTATTCACAATAATAACTACTGAATGCGTTATGATAATTCATAGTAACATTATATAAGGAAAACTATGAAAATTTGGGTTGATGCCGACGCTTGCCCCGTAGTAATAAAAGAAATTTTATTTAAAGCAGCTGAGCGCACTAAAATCATGACAACCTTAGTGGCAAATCATCATATTCGTATACCGCCATCTAAGGTAATTCATTTTATGCAAGTAAGCTCAGGCTTTGATATTGCGGATGATGAAATTGTAAAGCGCGTAGAAAGAGATGACTTAGTCATTACCTCAGACATTCCTCTTGCCGATGAAGTTATTACAAAGTATGGCATTGCATTAAGTCCAAGAGGCGAACTATTCACGAAAGAGAACATAAAGTCTCGACTAAATATTCGTGACTTTATGGATACTATGCGTGCAAGTGGTGCACAAACAGGAGGGCCACCACCATTAAGTCAAAGTGATAGGCAAGCATTTGCTAATCACTTAGACACAATAATAATGCGCTATCAAAAGGCCAAAAAGTCTACTTAGGTTATTTTTCTCTAGTTAAGCTGGTCGTTACTCTGTTGATTTTGATTGCTTTACTAGGAGCGCTTTTATTTCACTTAATTCGTGTTCAAGCTTTTCTATTTGAGCGCGACTCGCTGGCTCTCCCCCTTCAATGCTTTCACCATGCTGCTCTGCGCGGAAGTTCTCATGTTCCTGGCTCATCACTTCAAGTACGGTACCCACCATCATATTTAAGAAAATAAAAGCGGTTAAAAAGATAAAGCTTAAATAATAAATCCAACTTAACGGGTGAACTGTCATGGTTTCATACATTACATCGGTCCAATCTTCAAATGTTGCCACCCGAAATAGCGTTAACATTGAAATTGACACATCACCCCATAACACTTCATTAATTTGGTGAAAGAACATACTTCCCATGGCTGCGTATATATAAAATATAACGAACATTAACAAACCAATGTAGCCCATACGCGGAATAGCTTTAAGCAGCGCATTAATTAACAAGCGTAATTCAGGCACCATAGAAACTAGTCTTAAAACCCTGAATACTCGTAATAAGCGCGCTAATAGTACACCTGAACCGCCTGCTGGAATTAAACTACCAATCACAATAACCGTATCAAAAATATTCCAACCACTGTGAAAGAATTTCTTTTTGTTAGGAAAAGCGAGGTAGCGAATAACGATTTCTATCACAAAAAAGATGGTAACGGCAAAATCTAGTAACGCTAGCGTTGCCACCACATTCGCTGATAAATTATGTGTTTTAGCACCAATAAGAAGTGCTGATAATAAAATAACCGCAATAATAATGCCTTGAAAAACTTTGCTTGAATCAATTTTTTTAAGACACTTTTGCGTACGAAGAACTAAGCTAGTCATATTATCTATTTGCACCAACAGCCGAATCACTAACAAATGGATTACTACGACGCTCTTGACCAAATGTGCTCATTGGACCATGACCTGGAATAAAACGAACATCATCACCCAAAGGAAAAATATTATTACGAATTGAATTGATCAATGTTGCATGATCGCCACGAGGAAAATCTGTTCTCCCGATAGAGCCTTGAAATAACACATCACCCACCTGGGCTAATTTTGACTCTCGGTGAAAAAACACCACATGACCCGGCGTATGTCCCGGACAAAAGTAAACTTCTAAGATGATATTACCGAAGCTGACCGTATCACCTTGGTTTAAAAATCGGTCAGGGGTAAATGCTTCAGCATCAGCAAAACCAAAACGTTGCTTTTGATCTTCAATTAAGTCTATCCAAAACTGGTCTTCTTTGTGAGGCCCTTCTATTTTTACGTTGTAATGCTTTGATAAAGCATCCGTTGCGCCCGCGTGGTCAATGTGAGCATGAGTAAGCAATACTTTAGCTAATGTTAATTGGTGCTTATCAATCGCCGCAATCACTTTCTCGATATCGCCGCCGGGGTCAACTACCGCTGCTTGCATGGTTTCATCGCACCAAAATAAAGTACAATTTTGCTGAAAAGGCGTAACGGGGATAATTTTGTGTTGCAACATAATAAACTCTTTAAAAAATACAGAAAAATTTGAACGATAATAACATAATTAATACAGATTAAATCATCATTCATATGTAACAAAAATGAATAATTAATACCTCGCCGTCCTAACTTTACTCTATCGGCTTTACTCGGTAAGCTCATATAATTAAATTACTCCCTAAATCATTGCAGCCTCTATGTCATCACCTTCCCCTACCCGTGATTCATTCCATTCTCAACTTGGCTTTATTTTGGCTGCGGCTGGTTCAGCGATAGGCTTAGGCAATATTTGGGGATTTCCTACTCAAGCGGCTAACAATGGTGGCGGTGCTTTTTTATTTGTCTATCTTATTGTAACACTGTTACTCGCAGTTCCTGCATTGTATGCAGAAGTCTATATTGGTAATCAAACGCAAAGAAACCCTGTAAGTGCACTAAAATTAGCGTGTGGAAAACGTTATAAAAATATAGGACAAAGTGCCGGCATCATTGGCCTAATTGGCGCAATGATGATGCTTAGCTTTTATACGATTGTAGCCGGTTGGATGTTAGCTCATGCATTAAGTGCCTTAGCGCAGCTGTTTGGGTTTATTGAACAAGCTCATTGGTTAGTAACGTCAAGCACTTTGCGGGATTTGATTTTTACTCTCGTTTTCATTCTATTAGGCGCTTGTATCATTCATCAAGGTGTTCACGCAGGGATTGAACGTTGGACTGGACGATTGATGCCTATTTTATTATTGATGTTATTGGCTTTAGTTATTTATATTTTACAGCAAGATGGTGCAATGGAGGGAGCAGCTCTTTATTTAATTCCTGACTTTACCCAAGTGTTAAAACCTAGCTTAATTATTTCAGCAATGGGACAGGCCTTTTTCTCACTTTCTATTGGCGTTGGCGGCATGATGGTTTATGGATCTTACATGAAAAAAGGTCAAGACATTGGCAAACTCGTATTGTCTATTGCTGCCCTAGACACCTTTATTGCTTTCTTAGCTGGCTTACTCATAATACCGGCATTATTTGTCGCTCAACATGGCGGTCATGAGATCTTTAGTAAGGGAAATTTAATTGGAGAAGGACAACTAATTTTTCATATATTACCTTCTTTGTTTATATCTATGGGTCCGGTAGGCTTATTCGTTTCATTTATTTTCTTTACTTTATTATCTATCGCAGCACTCACTTCAACTATTTCTTCAACTGAGGTCCCTGTGTCTTATTTGGTTGAAGATAAAAAGATAAAGCGAAAAAAAGCAACTTGGTTAGTCTCTGGTGTTGTTTTCATTTGCAGTATGACGTTAATAGCATTTTTCGAGGTACTATTTGGTTTAGTCATTCAGCTACTTACTACCATTTTACAACCTTTAATGTCGCTCTTTTATTTCATTGTAGTCGGCTGGATTTGGCAACGAGGGAATCAACTAATGGATATTTCGCAATTAGATAACAACCGAAAATTAAAAGCATTTGGACTGTATTTACGCTATTTTTGCCCGATGCTACTTGTCATCGTTTTCATCAGTGTTGCCTTTTAATACTTATAAATAATCTACATCCGTAATAACCTTCTTCAATTTTCAATGTCGCTTAATTACCATTAACTAATGGTGGCAATACTACTCTCAAGAGGCTTAGATTCTTGTAGCTCAACCTGCTCAATTTTTTCAAAACGAGTAGATATTTTATCTGCCGAAGTATGAATCTGTTTCACATCAACAGCTGCTTGATCTATATGTTTCGCCAAGCTAGCAAATCGACCTTTAAAGCGGTTAAAGTCTTGTGCTAAATCAGATAAATGCGCCTGAATAATATGTATTTGCTTACGAGTCGCCTCATCTTTTAGCACTGAACGAGCCGTCGTTAAAATAGCCATGAGTGTGGTGGGAGAAGCTAGCCAAACTCGCTTTTTATTTGCGAAATCAACCAAGTCACTTTGGTGACCATGAATTTCAGCAAAAATAGCTTCTGCTGGAATAAACATAATAGCGCCATCAGCGGTTTCTTTATCAATTAAATATTTATCACTGATATCATTTATATGTTTTTTAATATCTATTTTAAACTGCCGCTGTGCTATTTTTCTATCAGAATTTGCTTGGTCAAAATCCATCATTTTACGGTAGTTTTCTAATGGAAATTTAGCATCCACTACTACGTTACCTGTGGGTTGCGGCAGAAATAAAACGCAGTCAGCAATTTTACCATTGGACAGAGTGTGCTGTAGTTTGAAACTTTGCTCTGGTAATACATTACGGATCAATGAATTGAGTTGAACCTCACCAAATGCGCCACGAGATCGCTTGTCATTTAATACCGCCTGTAAGCTGACTACATTGGTTGATAGTTCAGTGATTTTTTTCTGCGCATCGTCAATCAATGCTAAACGCTGTAGAATATCACTAAAGGTCTTAGTAGTTTTTTCAAAACCTTCCGCTAAGCGTTTCTCTACTTGCCCACTAATTTCCTGTAACCGTTTGTCTGTCACTTGAGTAAGCATATCAATTCGCTTACTCATTTGTTCACCACTTTGCATTAATGACTGACTTTGCTCTTCTCTATTGGCTTTCGAGGTTTTATTTAAGTGATTTATTAGCTGTTCAAGTGTTTGATTTTGATTTTGACTTAACGTCTGATTGAGCTGTTCTTTTTGGCTATTTAACTCTCTTAATAACTTAATGCGTAAATCAGCCATTTTTTCTTCAAACACACTCGCAAGTTGCAACTGTTGTTTTTCAAAGCACTGTGTTATCACATTATTTTGTGTCGTTGAAGAAAGTTCAATCATAGCCTGCAGTTTAGCTATCTGTGTACTTTGACGAACAACAAATAACAGTAATAAGAGTAAAACCTGTCTCTTATACACATCTCCGAGCCCACGAGACGTAGAGGAATCTC
>OJCW01000566.1_pt1 | contig 11468 bp, 9 predicted proteins | sample 1592461 | NCBI WGS metagenome assembly OJCW01 (sample SAMN05416884, study PRJEB24817) | seawater metagenome | isolation source: Sea water | place: Canada:Atlantic | collected 2013-11 | reverse complement strand
TCTACGTCTCGTGGGCTCGGAGATGTGTATAAGAGACAGGTGTTGGTGCATCACGTGTTCGAGATATGTTTGAGCAAGCTAAAAAAGCGGCTCCTTGTATTATCTTTATCGATGAAATTGATGCTGTAGGTCGCCAACGTGGCGCAGGCATGGGTGGCGGTCACGATGAACGTGAGCAAACATTGAACCAAATGTTAGTAGAAATGGATGGTTTTGAAGGCAATGAAGGCGTTATTGTCATTGCTGCGACTAACCGTCCTGATGTATTAGATCCTGCATTATTACGTCCTGGCCGTTTTGATCGCCAAGTCACTGTAGGTTTACCTGATATTCGTGGTCGTGAACAAATATTAAAAGTACATATGCGAAAAGTTCCTTTAGGGGATGATGTTAAAGCAGAAGTTATAGCGCGTGGTACACCAGGATTTTCTGGTGCTGATTTAGCTAACTTAGTCAATGAAGCTGCATTATGTTCTGCTCGTACATCACGTCGTGTTGTCGGTATGCATGAATTTGATACAGCCAAAGATAAAATCATGATGGGCTCAGAACGCAAGTCAATGGTTATGTCAGAGTCAGAAAAAGAGATGACGGCATATCATGAAGCTGGCCATGCACTTATTGGTCGTTTAGTGCCAGATCATGACCCAGTGTATAAAGTCAGTATTATTCCTCGTGGTCGAGCACTAGGTGTGACTATGTATCTACCTGAACAAGATAGATTTAGTCACTCTAAGCAACATTTAGAAAGTAATATTTCTTCTTTATATGGTGGTCGTATCGCCGAAGAAGTTATCTATGGTGTTGATAAGGTGTCAACTGGAGCATCAAATGATATCGAACGTGCGACTAATATTGCACGTAAAATGGTAACTCAGTGGGGTCTTTCTGAAAAATTAGGACCAATGCTTTTTGCTGAGGAAGAAGGTGAAGTATTCTTAGGGCGTACCTCAGCTAAGTCTTTACATATGTCAGATGAAACTGCGAAGTTGATTGATGAAGAAATTAAATTACTCGTTGGTCGTAACTATGACCGTGCTGAGACATTAATAAAAGATAACTTAGATATTTTACATGCCATGAAAGATGCGCTAATGAAATATGAAACAATTGATGCTTTGCAAATTGATGACTTAATGGCAAGAACGGATGTTCGTAAGCCTGCTGGTTGGGATGACAATAACTCAGGTTCAAATAATAACTCAAGCGACGAAGGTCATTCTTCAGCAAAAAAAGAAGATGCTGCTGAGACAGAAAAGCCAAGTCCTGACTTATCAGAGCCAAGTGGTGATGCACCTACTAAGTAGGGGACTCATTTCAATATAGCAAAGAAATAAAAACCTCGATGTTTAATAGAAACATCGGGGTTTTATCTTATTTAACCTGTAATAAAACCGCTAAAAATAATCATGAAGTTAAACTCAACAAAAGAAAAACCAAGTACGTTTTTTCAAAATCAGTTAAGCAACGTCCAAGTCATGGGCATATTAAATGTTACTCCAGACTCATTTTCTGATGGAGGACAGTTTAGTTGCTTTAACAGCGCACTTCATCAAGTAGAAAAAATGATAAATAATGGCGTTGATATTATTGATATCGGTGGTGAATCTACGCGTCCAGGTGCTGTTGATGTGAGCGCAAAAGACGAAATTGAGCGTGTCATTCCATTACTTAAAGCAATAAAGTCACGTTTTTCTATTGCTGTTTCTATTGATACTTCAAAAGCAGAGGTGATGGGTGAAGCAATTAGCTATGACGCTGATATGATTAATGATGTACGAGCCTTGCAAAACAAAGGTTGTATTGATGTTGTTGCTCAAAGTGATATTGCTGTATGTCTGATGCATATGCAAGGCATGCCACGTACCATGCAAGAAAATCCGCAATATAATGATATTATTGATGATATACTTGAGTTCTTTAAACAGCGCATTAATTGTTGTGAGCAAAACGGCATTAACAAGGAGCGACTGTTGCTAGACCCTGGTTTTGGTTTTGGAAAAACGTTAACCCACAATTATGAAGTATTAGCTAAGTTAAATCAGTTTAATGTATTAGGTTTACCAATATTAGCAGGAATTTCGCGTAAATCGATGATAGGCAACTTATTGAGCCGAGAAGTGGATGAGCGCTTAGCAGGAAGCTTGACTGCTGCGATCATTGCGATTCAACAGGGTGCAAAAATTATACGTGTTCATGATGTGCAAGAAAGCGTAGATTCAATTAACGTTTTAAAAGCGGTTGCCCAACATCAAATATAACTAAGCACTGACGCATAGTGGTAGTGCAATATACACATTAAGGCTAGCAGCTTTAATCAAAGATTAAGAGAAAAGGATAAAATATGTCTAATCGTAAATATTTTGGTACCGACGGTGTTCGTGGTTTAGTTGGTCAATACCCTATCACTCCAGAGTTTGTTATGAAGCTAGGCTATGCTGCTGGTAAAGTGTTGGCGGCGCAAGGTACTAAGAAGGTTTTAATTGGTAAAGATACGCGTATTTCTGGTTATATGCTTGAATCAGCACTTGAAGCAGGTTTTTCTGCGGCTGGTATCGATATCGGTTTGCTTGGGCCAATGCCAACCCCTGCTATTGCCTATTTAACGAAAACATTTCGTGCAGAAGCAGGTATTGTGATTAGTGCTTCTCATAATCCTTTTTATGACAACGGTATTAAATTCTTCTCACAAGATGGTCAGAAATTACCTGATGATGTAGAAGTAGCTATTGAGGCAGAGTTAGATAAACCTATGGGGTGTGTTGAATCTGGTATTTTGGGTAAAGCAAACCGAATTGAAGATGCAGCAGGAAGGTATATCGAATTTTGTAAAAGTAACTTCCCAAGCCAATTGTCATTACAAAATTTAACCATTGTGGTTGATTGTGCACACGGTGCTACTTACCACATTGCACCTAATGTGTTTCGTGAGTTAGGCGCAACAGTGATTGAAGTTGGTACATCTCCTAATGGAACTAATATTAACGATGGTTGTGGCGCAACATCAATGGAACAAATTCAAGCTGCTGTAATTGAACATAAAGCTGATTTAGGGGTAGCATTAGACGGAGATGGCGATCGCCTAATGATGGTTGATCACACAGGCTATGTGATAGATGGTGACGAAGTAGTTTATATCATTGCATGTAATGACTTAAAGTCAGGCAATTTACAAGGTGGTGTTGTCGGAACATTAATGAGTAATATGGGGCTTGAACTGGCGTTAAAGCAGCTAGATATACCTTTTGCGCGCAGCAATGTAGGTGATAGGTATGTAATGCAAATGCTTAGAGAAAAAGGCTGGAGGTTGGGAGCAGAAAACTCTGGTCACATTATCAACTTAAATCATACCTCTACTGGCGATGGCATTATTGCCGCACTTAACGTTTTAACGGCTGTATGCCAACGTAAAGAGACATTGTTTGAGTTGCGTAAAGGGATGACTATGTTACCTCAAATACTTGTCAATGTGCGCTTTTCTGGTAGTTGTGACCCTATTAATGACCCAAGTGTTCAAGCTTGTGTTGACAAGGTCAATAATCAGTTAGCTGGTCGCGGTCGAGTTTTATTGCGCAAATCAGGTACTGAGCCATTAATTCGTGTCATGGTTGAAGGCTCTGAACTTGAAGAAGTTACAACTTTAGCGCATGAAATTGCTGACGCAGTTAAAGAAGTCAGCTAATTCGTTTAAATGTTTTAATTTAGCGTGTCTGAAAAAGCAGCAGTTAAGTAGAATAATAACGTGATAATTGATTGATTTTAACTTATCACTTGTAAGTTAATCTTATGTTAGTTAATATCTCGCGGCTTTATTTTACAATCTGTTGAAGAATAGCAAGGGGAATAAAAAATGGCTAGACGTGCAATCGTTGCAGCTAACTGGAAAATGAATGGTGGGACTGCGTTAATTAACACTATAGTTGATGGTTTAACATCTGTTGAACTTCAAAGTAATGTTGATGTTGTTATTTGTCCAAGTTTTCCATTTCTATCTGAACTTGTTTCTCAATCGAAAGTAAATAAGCTCGATAAAGCTATTCATGTAGGTGCTCAAAATGTCAGCGCTCATGAAAGTGGTGCTTATACGGGTGAAATTTCTACACAAATGTTGCAGGAATTATCAGTAGAATTTGTTATTATAGGTCACTCTGAACGAAGAAGTTACTATAAAGAAACTTCTTCGCAAATTGCTCATAAATTAAGTGCTGTACTCAAAGCTGGCTTAACACCTATTTTATGTATCGGTGAAAGTGAAGCTGAGCGAATAGCTGAACAAACAGAAAGCGTTCTAGCATCGCAATTACAACCTGTAATTGATGAAGTAGGTATAGAAAATTTTGCCGATATTATTATCGCCTATGAACCCGTTTGGGCAATAGGCACTGGTAAAACAGCATCAAGTGAAATGGCACAAGAAACACATCAGTTTATCCGTAACTTCTTAGCACAAGCTAATGAAAGCGTAGCGACTAAAGTGCCATTATTATATGGTGGTAGCGTGAACGCGTCGAACTGTGAAGAATTATTTGCACAAACTGATATAGACGGTGGTCTTATCGGTGGTGCTAGTTTACAAGTTGAGCAATTTAAAAAGATTTGCTCAGCAGCGAAAGGAAAGTAAAAATGTTTTATCAAGTTTTAATTATCGCCTATGTACTTATTGCACTTACATTAATTGGTTTAGTGTTAATCCAACAGGGTAAAGGGGCTGATATGGGCGCATCTTTTGGTGCAGGCTCTTCCGCTACAGTTTTTGGTTCAGGCGGTTCAGGTAACTTCTTAACGAAAGCAACCACTTGGTTAGCTGTTGCGTTTTTCGTTATTAGCTTAGTATTAGGTAACTTAACTGCGAACAGAACCAAAGCAGTTGATGAGTGGAATAACTTAAGTGCGCCAGTGGCAGAGCAAACAATGGCTACAGATGCGATTCCTAGCGAAAGTGCAGAGATTGGAAATAGTGATGTTCCTGCTTCTGATGATGCCCCTGTTGTTAAAGCTAACAATAGCGATGTTCCTAAGTAAGTCTAGCTAAATTGCTTTTAGAAGCAACACATAAAATTAATATGCGGATGTGGCGGAATTGGTAGACGCGCCAGCTTGAGGGGCTGGTGATTTAGGTCGTGGGGGTTCAAGTCCCCCCATCCGCACCACTACAAGGTTCAGTATGAACCAATAAAGACCGGAATAACCTTTAAAAATAAGGTGTTCCGGTTTTTTTATGTCTAAAGCTTTCCTATAAGATTTTTTGCAATCCACACTTTTTAGGAGTACTTTTGGTAGTACCAGAGAATATTCATAAAGTGCGGTACTCCAAAATGGCGAAATTAACAAAACCATTAACTAATACAGAAGTAAAACAAGCTAAGCCCAAAGATAAGGTTTATAAGCTTTCTGATGGTGGCGGTTTGTTATTGAGAGTTAAGTCGAATGGTTTCAAAACATGGATCTTTGATTACTACAAACCACACTCCAAATCACGAACCAGTATAGGCTTTGGCTCATACCCAGAAGTATCATTAGCACAAGCCAGAAAGAAAAGAGATGAAGCTAGAGAGCTAATCGCGCAAGAAATAGATCCCAAAGAGTATAAAGACGATCAACTACGTGATAAACAACTTGCCGCGAAACATACTTTTGAAAGTGTTGCGGCCGATTGGTTTGCTATCAAAAAAACAAAAATTGCTGAAACCACCTCAATAAGCCTATGGCGCAACTTTGAAAATCATGTATTCCCAAAAATAGGGCATCGTCCTATTGATAAACTACTAGCGCCCGAAGTAATCAGCGTATTAAAGCCTCTAGCTGCAAAAGGTAGCTTAGAAACTATCAGTAAGGTAATAGGGCATATTAATGAAGTAATGCGATATGCTGTTAATACAGGGCTATTACATCATAATTCTTTAGCGGGTATTCGTAGTGCTTTTGAAACGCCCAAAGTAACTCACTTAGCTACCTTAAAGCCTGAAGAACTGCCAGAGTTAATGAAAGCCATTCAATATGCCAGTATTAAGTTAACCACTAGATGTTTAATTGAATGGCAGCTGCATACCATGGTACGCCCAAGAGAAGCTGCAGAAGCTAAATGGTGTGAAATAGATTTTGAAAAGTCCTTATGGGTAATACCACCCGAACGCATGAAAATGAAAGTTGAGCATAGTGTTCCTTTAAGCCCACAAGCCTTAGCTATATTAGACATAATTAAACCTATTAGTGCTCACAGAGAGTTTATATTTCCTGCCGACAGACACCCAAATAAACCAAGCAACGCGCAAACAGCTAATAAAGCATTATCACGTATGGGGTTTAAAGGCCGGTTAGTCGCACATGGTATGCGCGCTATTGCCAGTACTACGCTAAATGAACAAGGTTTTGACGGTGATGTAATAGAAAGCGCATTAGCTCATCAAGAACAAAATGAGGTAAGAAAGGCATACAACCATGCCCAATACTTAGAGCGTAGAAAAGTACTAATGTGTTGGTGGTCTGAGCATATTGAAAATGCGGCAACAGGAAAGCTGTCAAATGAAACTAATGTTAAGCAATTTAAAACGGTTTAATTACTTTATATATTAAGTCGTTGTGTTAAATTAATCAGCATATTAATTTTTTAAATTTCTGCTTGTTTATAGTACCTATTTCATCGCTTAAATAGTGAGTAGCAGGAAGCTTTCAGGTGGTTTCAATTAAACCACTCACTTATCAATTTTAGGGTAATTCACCAACATGGCTGAGCCAGTAATAAAACAAACAGCAGAACAACATAAAAAAGCATTAGAAAAACAACTTTGGAACATTGCCAACGCACTACGCGGCAACATGAGTGCTGATGAGTTTCGTGATTATATTTTAGGGTTTATTTTCTACAAATACTTATCAGAGCGTATGCATCAATACGCTGATGGTATTTTGGCTGAAGATGGACTCAAATTTGATGCCATTGATGAAAGCACAGATGAAGGCCAAGAATACTTAACAGCCATTAAAGAAGAGTCGATTGACCACTTAGGTTACTTCTTAAAGCCAAGTGAGTTGTTTCATGTGATTGCTGAAAGCGGTAATAAAGGTGAGTTCATTATTGAAGCTTTAACGGAAGTGCTTAACCATATTGAACAAAGCACTATGGGCACAGCATCAGAAGACGACTTTAACGGCTTATTTGATGATATTGACTTAACCTCAAATAAACTCGGTAAAAGTGAAAAGCAAAAGAACGACCTAATCACAACAGTATTAGGTCACTTAGACGAAATTGACTTCTGCCTTGATGATACTGAAATAGATGTTCTTGGAGATGCTTACGAATACCTTATTGGTCAGTTCGCCAGTGGTGCAGGTAAAAAAGCAGGGGAGTTTTATACCCCGCCTATGGTGTCTAAACTATTGGCTAAACTTGTCACTAAAGACAAAACCCAATTAAAATCGGTATACGACCCTACCTGTGGTTCAGGCTCTTTGTTATTACAAGTATCGAAAGAAATTCGCCGTAAAGGTGGGGAAGTATCAAGCTACTATGGGCAAGAGAAAAACCCTAGTACCTATAACCTAGCTCGCATGAACATGATCTTACATGGTGTGCATTACCGTAGCTTTGATATTCATCAAGACGATACTTTAGAAACGCCACATCATATCGATAAACGCTTTGACGCTGTGGTTGCTAACCCACCGTTTTCTGCTGATTGGAGCGCTAACGATGGTTTTAAATCTGATGAACGTTTCGCGGATTACGGAAAATTAGCACCAAAAGGTAAGGCCGATTTTGCTTTTGTTCAGCACATGCTTCATCAATTAGATGATAACGGCACGATGGCAGTAGTTCTTCCACATGGCGTACTTTTCCGTAGCGCAGCTGAAGGACATATTCGACGCTATCTAATTGAACAGAAAAACTGCTTAGATGCTGTTATCGGTTTACCTGCAAATATCTTTTATGGAACACCAATTCCAACTTGTATATTAGTGATTAATAAAAATAGAAGGTTCACGGATAATATTTTATTTATTGATGCGAGCGCTTATTCAGAAAAAGTGAATACGCAAAACTGTTTGAGAGAAGCGGATTTGGAGAGAATTTTAGATGCTGTTGAAAAACGTGAATTTAAAGATAAGTTTTCTTATGTTGCCTCTAGTGAAGAGGTATCAAAAGAAAATGACTTTAATCTAAATATACCTAGATACGTAGATACTTTTGAAGAAGAAGAGCAAATTATTATTGAAAGCGTAGCAGCTAAACTAGTAACCCTTGATAATGCGATTAAAGATACAAACACTAATATTGGTGATTTTTGTGCTGAATTGAAAATTAATACACCATTCGGAGTAATAAATGACTAATAATCTCCCTTCAATCAGGTTCAGAGAGTTTTCTGACGGATGGAATTTTGAGTCTTTTAGTTCATTCGCCACAGTGATCAAAGGAAAGTTTAATCCATTAAAAGATACGGAAAGTAAAAAGTGTGTTGAACTTGAACACCTTTCTAAAGGAACTGGTCAAGTTTTGGGTTTTATTGATTCAGCAACTCAAAAAAGTACAAAAAATAGTTTTAAAAAAGGTCATGTCCTCTTTGGCAAGTTACGCCCTAACCTTAGAAAATACGCGATAGCTCCATTTGAAGGAGTATGTTCTTCTGAGATACTAGTTCTTAATTCGACAAAGCTGAAAAATGAATTTTTATTTAATTTATTATCTACAGAACGATTTTATAGGGCATCAACAATTAGCTCTGGTACAAAGATGCCTAGAGCTGATATGGATTTTATTAATGCTTATCCATTCTATTACCCAAATAGTGTTAAAGAGCAACAGAAAATAGCTGATTTCCTTTCTACAGTTGATAAAAAAAACAGTCTATTAAAAGAAAAACACGCCTTGTTAGCGCAATATAAAAAAGGCGTGATGCAAAAACTGTTTTCACAAGAAATTCGTTTTAAAGATGAAAATGGCAATGACTTTCCTGATTGGAAAATTGAACCTATTGGAAAGTACCTTGAAGAATATAAAGAACGCGTAACGGTTGAAACTGATATTCCGATCTTAACCTCATCTCGAACAGGGTTATACCTACAGAAAAGGAAAGTCATTAATGAAGGCGAATACGGTGTAGTTCCAAAAGGTTATTTCACCTATCGACATATGAGTGATGATCTAACTTTCAAATTTAACTTGAATAGGGAATGGGATAAAGGCGCAGTAAGTAAAGAATACCCTGTTTTTAAAACGGTAGGAATGAATTCATATTTTCTCGAAACATGCCTAAATGAAGGAAATGATTTCAAACGTTTTGCTATACAGCAAAAAGTAGGCGGAACCAGAACAAGGCTCTATTATAAAAATTTAGTTACTTTAAAGCTAAATACTCCCTCGTTAGATGAACAAAATAAAATTACAGATTTTCTTCAAACGTTAGATAAAAAAATTAAATTAGTTAAGAAACAAATAGAACAAACACAAACCTTTAAAAAAGGTTTATTACAGCAGATGTTTGTTTAGGTTTTCTTGTGGTATTAAAAATAAATGGATTTAGGAGTTAGTTTTGGCAGTACAACCCGAACAGGTATTAGAAGATAATCTAGTCACGCAGTTAGTAACGTTAGGCTATCAAGTTGCGAAAATCACCGATGAAAAATCGTTATTGGCGAATTTAAAGCAGCAACTTGAAAAGCTCAATAATTTGAAAGAAAAGCTGTCTGATAATGAATTCAAACAAGTGCTGAATGCGCTATCAAAAGGCTCGGTATTTGAAAAAGCCAAAACATTACGTGACCGCTTACAAGTTAATCGTGACGATGGCACTGCACTTTATATTCATTTTTTAGCTGATGATAGGCATAAAAACCAGTTTCAAGTAACCCAACAAGTTACCGTTGAAGGTCGTTACCAAAACCGATATGACGTAACTGTTTTGGTTAACGGTTTGCCACTTGTTCAAATTGAGTTGAAACGTAGAGGCTTAGAGCTTAAAGAAGCCTTTAACCAAATTAATCGTTATCAGCGCCATTCTTACTGGGCAAGTTATGGCTTGTTCCAGTATGTACAAACATTTGTTATCAGTAATGGCGTTAATACTAAATACTACGCTAATAATAAAAATCAAAGTTTTAAACAAACCTTCTATTGGGCTGATGAAGAAAATACCCGTTATAGCGAATTAACGCAGTTTGCTGATACTTTCTTACAACGAGAGCAACTAGCAACGCTGATCCAAAAGTACATTGTTTTAAATGAAACGGATCGCATTTTAATGGTAATGCGTCCGTACCAAATTTATGCCACAGAAAATATTGTCGAACGTGTAATTGAACGCAATGAAATTGCCGCAACGGGTCAACGCACGGAAAACTTTAATGGTTATATTTGGCATACCACAGGCTCAGGTAAAACTTTAACCTCATTTAAAACTGCACAAATACTCACAGGGCTTTCAGAAGTTCATAAAGTTGTTTTTGTGGTTGATAGAAAAGATTTAGATTATCAAACCAGTAAGGAGTTTAATGGCTTTGCCAAAGGCTGTGTCGATAGCACCGATAATACCAATTTATTAGTGAATCAATTCACTGATGCACCTGTAGCCGCAGGCAAGGTGAACGAGCATCGTAATATCAAGCTTATTGTTACTACAATTCAAAAGCTCAATAACGCCATTAGTCATAAGCGTTATTTGTCGCGCATGGAAAAGCTTAAAGATAAATCAATCGTCTTTATTTTTGATGAATGCCACCGTAGCCAGTTTGGTGATACCCATAAACGCATTGTTAGCTTTTTTAATAACCATCAAATGTTTGGTTTTACTGGTACGCCAATATTTGTAGATAACGCGACAAGCAAAGCGTCACGTAAAACCACCACGAAAGACTTGTTTGATGAGTGTTTGCATAAGTACACTATTGTTGATGCCATTAAAGACGAGAACGTACTTAAGTTTGGTATTGAATATGTTGGCCGCTATAAGCAGGTAGATAGTGCAAACGAAATGGATATCGATGTTGAAGGCATTGATACCAAAGAGCTATTAGAATCACCCATTCGTTTAGAGAAAATTACCGACTATATTATCGCTAACCATACCCGTAAAACTCACAGTAAAACGTTTACGGGTATGTTTTGTGTTAGTAGCGTTGAAACGTTGATCAAATACTACGATCTGTTTCAAAAGAAAAAAGAAGCAGGTGAACACAACCTTCGTATCGCGACAATATTCTCTTATGCGGCTAATGAAGAAGACCCTGATGCTAATGGTTTCCTTAATGAAGATTTAGAAGAGGCTGGTGAAGAGTTTGAGCTTAATAAAGCAGCAGAGCCAAAAGCAGCCTATTCAGCAGGTAGTAAGGACTCTAATGTTTATAGCCATAGCCGCGACAAGCTAGAACAATTCATTGGCGACTATAACGCCATGTATGAAACCAGTTACACCACTAAAGACCTGTCTCTTATACACATCTGACGCTGCCGACGATCTACTCTGTGTAGA
>OJCW01000562.1_pt1 | contig 11501 bp, 8 predicted proteins | sample 1592461 | NCBI WGS metagenome assembly OJCW01 (sample SAMN05416884, study PRJEB24817) | seawater metagenome | isolation source: Sea water | place: Canada:Atlantic | collected 2013-11 | reverse complement strand
TGTATAAGAGACAGATCGTAGATAATCTTTCTTCATTCATGAAGATACTTACTATTTTAGCAGGTGCACTTGTTTTATCAATTTCAACAAGATATCTAAAAATATTTAAGATTTTTTTAATAGAATATCCAGTTTTAGTCCTTTCTTCAATTTTAGGTATGATGGTAATGATCAGTTCAAATGATCTCATGGTTTTTTATATAGGTCTTGAGTTACAGTCTTTAGCTTTGTATGTTTTGGCTTCATTTAATCGAGATCAATTAAAGTCATCTGAATCTGGGCTAAAATATTTTGTTTTAAGTGCTTTATCATCAGGATTATTGCTATATGGATGTTCTTTAGTTTATGGGTTTTCAGGATCAACTAATTTTAATGTTATTGGTGATGCAATGAACTCTTCACATTACGGTTTAACTTTTGGAATTGTTTTTATACTTGTTGGTTTAGCATTTAAGATATCAGCTGTACCATTTCACATGTGGGCACCAGATGTATATGAAGGCTCTCCGACTGCTGTCACATTATTTTTTGCAATTGTGCCAAAAGTTGCTGCACTTACGGTATTCATAAGATTTTTATATGTTCCTTTCGTTAATATGATCGATCAATGGCAACCTATATTAATTTTTTTATCAATTGCGTCTATGATCTTTGGAGCTATTGCTGCAATTGGTCAAAATAATCTCAAAAGATTGATTGCATATAGTTCAATTGGTCATATGGGTTATGCATTAGCTGGCTTATCTACTGGTTCAAACGAAGGTATTCAAAGCTCTATTGTATACATGTCGATATACCTGGTTATGAATCTTGCTTTTTTTAGTTGTTTACTAATGTTAAAGAGAAATGATGTGTACTATGAGACTGTAGATGATTTATCAGGGTTATCAAAAAATCATCCAATTTTATCCTTATCGTTACTAGCTATTCTTTTTTCATTGGCAGGAATTCCTCCGTTAGCTGGTTTTTTTGCAAAATTTTATATTTTTAAGGCTGTTATAGAGCAGTCAATGTACTTCTTGGCCATTGTAGGTCTCTTATCAACAGTAATAGCTGCTTTTTATTATCTAAAAATAATCAAGGTTATTTACTTTGATAAAGAAAAGGAAGGTTACGACACTGATCATAATATTTGGTTAAAAGGATCGTTAACTTTTTCAACATTATTAATTCTCTTATACTTTATTTTCCCAAGCAAATTAGTGGAAATTGTATCTAGAATTAATATTATTTAATGAAATTAAAAAAGTTCAATTTTAAAATTGTTAATAGTACAAACGATCTAGCTATTCAAATAATTAAAAATACCAATAATAAATCAGGAATTGTAATTGCTGAGAAACAGAAAAGAGGAAGAGGTCAATATGGAAAAAAATGGACCTCATTCAAGGGAAATTTATTTGTTAGTATTTTTTTCCAAGTTAACATGGTTCAATTATCATTGTATAATTTGACAAAAATAAACTGTCTTTTGGTAAAAAAATTATTATCAACTTTTTATAAAGATAAAATTGTGGTTAAAAAGCCAAATGATTTATTAATAAATAATATGAAAATTTCAGGGATATTACAGGAAACATTATCTAAATCAGGCAAAACATTTGTTATAGTTGGCATAGGTATAAATTTGATTAAGAGTCCTTCTATTAAAGGTTATTTGACTACAAACCTTTTTGATTTAACTGGTGTAAAAATTACTCCTAATAATGCAGCTTTAAAACTAAAAAAAATTTATGAAACTTTTATTCCAATGTTTCCTAAATTTAATATAAAAAACTTAGATAGAAATTTAAAATGATTATTGTTGGTGATATAGGAAATACAGAAACTAAAATTTGTTTGGTAAACTCTAAAAATATAATTATTAAAAGAGTTACTCTAATAACAAAAAAGATAAATTATCCTTTGCTTAGAAAATCTTTAGCTATTTTAAGTTTAAAAAATAAAGTAATTGATAAATGTTTATTTTGTAGTGTTGTTCCAAAATCATTTAATGAAATTAAGAGTTTTTTTAATAAAACTTATAAAATTAAGTGTCATGAGCTTAAGAAACTTAAGTTAAATAAATTGATTAAGATTAAGGTTAATTATAAACAAATTGGTTCAGATAGATTGGCAAACGCTATTAGCGTTATTAATAACAAAGATAATTTTATAATTTTAGATTTTGGGACCGCTACAACATTTGATGTTTTGATTAAAAATACCTATCATGGTGGTGTTATTGCACCTGGTGTTAAGCTTTCACTTGATACGTTGACGGATAAAGCAACGCAAATTCCAAAGATTAGTTTAAAAAAAACGAACAAAGTTGTTGGTTTAAATACTATTAGTGCAGTTAGAGCGGGTTTTTTTTGGGGTTATGAGGGTTTAATTGACAATATTGTTAATTTAATTAAGAAAGAGACCAAGATGTCCTTTAAAATAATAATTACTGGAGGATTTTCTAATTTATTCAAAAATTCAACAAAAACGAAAGTCACATTAAATAAAGATATTACAATTAACGGCCTAATCAGAGCCACCACTTTAATTAAATAAATATGAAAGATGAACTATTATTTTGCCCTTTAGGGGGCTCAGGAGAAATCGGCATGAATATGAACTTGTTTGCCTACGGAAAACCAGGTGAACATAAATGGATCATGGTTGACATAGGGGTTACATTTGCTGATGACACCTTACCAGGAATTGATCTGATTTACCCCGACCCTGGATTTATTGTAGATAAAAAAGAAGACCTTTTAGGAATTATTTTAACGCATGCACATGAAGATCACATAGGAGCAATTGCACATCTTTGGCCTCAATTAAAATGTAAAATTTTTGCAACTCCATTTACTGCAGTTTTAATAAAAGAAAAACTTAAAGAAAAGAATATTGATGCAACTAATTATCTAAAAATAGTTCAATTAAATGGAACAGTAGATTTAGATCCTTTTAAAATAGAGTACATCACGTTAACTCACTCAATTCTTGAACCTAATGGTCTTAGAATTGAAACCCCAGCAGGTGTAATATTACATACGGGAGATTGGAAGATTGACCCAGAACCATTGATTGGTGAAAAAATTAATTCTGACAGACTTAAAGAAATTGGTAAAGAAGGTGTCCTTGCTATGGTTTGTGATTCAACAAATGTATTTAGTATGGGAAAAGCTGGTTCAGAGCTAGATGTTAGAAAAAGTTTATTAAATATTATGGGTAGCCTTAAAAAAAGAATTGTTATGGCTTCTTTTGCATCAAATGTTGCACGTATGGAAACAGCTTTTTATTGTGCAGAAAAAACTGGTAGACAAATATCCCTAGTAGGAAGATCTATGCATAGAATATTTAAAGCTGCAAGACAATGTGGTTATTTAAAAAATGTTATTGAACCTATAGATGCACGTGAAGCAAAAAAAATTGCTAGGGAAAAAATAGTTTACCTTTGTACTGGTAGTCAGGGTGAGCCGATGGCAGCACTAATGAGAATTTCAAGCTATACTCATCCAGATGTATTCATCGAAAAAGATGATGCTGTTATTTTTTCATCTAAAATTATTCCAGGTAATGAAAAAAAATTATACAAATTACAAAATCAATTAGTTAGGGATGGTATTGAAGTTATTTCAGAGGAAAGTGAATTTGTTCATGTTTCTGGCCACCCAAATAGAGATGATCTAAGAGAAATGTATGATTGGGTTAAACCTCAATGTGCAGTCCCTGTTCATGGAGAACACAGACACATGATTGAACATATGAAATTCGCACACGAAATGAAAGTTCCACACCCGGTTCAAGTAGAAAACGGTGATATTGTAAAATTAGCTCCAGGTAAACCGCATGTTTTTGATAAAGCTCCAAGTGGTAGACTTTATTTAGATGGAAATATGAGTGTCGAAGAAGATGCTCAATCAATTAAAGATAGAAAAAATATAGCTGCTAATGGATATATGGAGGTTACTATTTTAATTACTGCAAAGGGTAATATTCATAAAAGACCTGTATTAACCTTTAGAGGGTTGCCTGTTTATGATGCTGATGAATTCATCTATGAATTAGAAGAGGCAATAGAAAAAACAACTAGAACCTTTTCTATAAAAAGCAAAAAACAAGAATATAATTTAATTGATGCATTAAAAATTACATGTAGAAAATGTGCCAAAGAATTGACTGGTAAAAGACCATTTATAAATATCAATCTAGTAAGAATCTAGATGAGCGCAACAGGCCTTGCTATAATCTACATTATAATCTGGTGGATAGTTTTTTTTACAATTCTTCCAATTGATGTAAATAGACTAAAATCTGTCAAAATTGAAGGTGAAGACGCTGGTTCTCCAGAAAATCCTAAAATGTTAAAAAAATTTATTTATTGTACTGGTATTACAACTGTTATTTTCGTGATAATTTATTTATTGATAAAATATGAATATTTAAATTTAAGATATATAATTAGCTAAAAATGTACATTTCAAAATCATTCATACCAATATTAAAAAACAACCCATCAGAAGCAAAAATTAAATCACATCAATTAATGCTCAGAGTAGGAATGATTAAGCAATCTTCTGCGGGTATTTATTCTTGGTTACCATTGGGTTTTAAAGTGATGAAAAAAATTGAACAAATAGTTAGAGAAGAACAGAACAAAATTGGTGCTCAAGAAATACTTATGCCAACTATCCAACCTAGTGATATTTGGAAAGAAAGTGGTCGTTATGATGATTATGGAGATGAAATGCTTCGTATTAAAGATAGACAAGGTAGAGAGATGCTTTATGGACCAACAAATGAAGAGCTGGTTACCGATATATTTAGATCTAGTGTTAAATCTTATAAATCATTACCTCAATTATTGTACCACATACAATGGAAATTTAGAGATGAAGTTAGACCGAGATTTGGAATTATGAGAGGTAGAGAATTTTACATGAAGGATGCATATTCGTTTGATGTAAATGATGAAGATGCTGCTTTCTCATATAATAAATTCTTTTTTTCATATTTAAAAACATTTAAGAGATTAGAACTTTCAGCAATACCAATGGCAGCTGATACAGGACCAATTGGTGGAAATCTTTCTCATGAATTTATTATTTTAGCAGATACTGGTGAAAGTAAAATTTTTACAGATAAAAGAGTTTTTGATTTAGACAGTGAAGGATCTGTAATGGATAGACAATCTTTACAAGACCTAAGAAAAAAATATGAACAATATTATGCTGTAGCTGATGAAAAATTTAATAAAGATGAATTTGAAGAAAAAGTATCAGAAGAAAATAGACTTATTACAAAAGGTATAGAAGTAGGTCACATTTTTTATTTTGGAGACAAGTACTCAAAAGCTTTAAATGCAGCTGTAGATCTTCCGGGTGGTAAAAAAGATTTTGTTAAAATGGGATCGTATGGAATTGGTGTATCAAGACTAGTTGGTGCAATTATAGAAGCAAAATATGATGAAAAAGAAGAAATAATGAAATGGCCATTCTCTGTGGCACCATATGAGCTTGCCATAATACCCATGATTAATAAAAATGACACATCGGCATTAGACAAAGCAAATAAACTTTTTAAACATTTTGAAAGTAAAAATATTGATACAATTATCGATGATATGGATGAAAATCTTTCATCAAAAATTAAAAAATTCAATTTAATAGGTGTACCTTATCAAATAATTTTAGGAAAAAAATCAGATGGTGATTTATTAGAGTTTAAAGAAATTGGAAAAGATCCTAAAAGTTTAACCATAGATCAAATAACTCAAATTTTAACTGAACAAAAATTAAAAAATTGATTTCTGCATTAGAAAAAGAAATTACACTTAGATATCTAAAAACCAGAAAAAAAGACGGTTTTTTAAATATAATATCTATTTTTTCATTTATCGGAATTAGCTTAGGAGTTGCAGTGTTAATTATTGTGATGTCCGTTATGAATGGCTTTAGAACTGAGTTAATTAATAAGATTGTAGGATTTAATGCTCATGTTACCGTTAAGCCATATGAGAGCCCTATTAGTCTAGAACAATTAAATAATGAAAATTTAAAATTAATTTCAGAAGAATTAATACTTAGTAATACTGGTGAGGCAATTGTCATTAGCAAAGACTACACTAAAGGCCTAATTTTAAGAGGTTACAGCAGTGAAAACTTTCTAAAACTTGATGTTGTAAAAAAAGGAAACTTAATTGGTAAATCAAGTCAATTAACAAAGAATTCGATATCAATAGGTAAAGAATTAAGTTTTAATTTAGATCTTGGTGTGGGTGATAAAGTATCAATTATGTCTCCAGTAGGCATAGAAACGATTATAGGAAGCCTACCTAGACAAGAAACTTTTATTATTAGTTCAATCTTTGATAGTGGTTTAGCTGATTTTGATGCCAACATAGCTTTCATAAATTTAAACACGCTGGAAAACTTTTTTAATCTTAAAAAAGAAAAGCGTAACCTAGAAATTTACTTGAATAACCCATCTAATATTGAAGAAGAAAAAAATAAAATTCAAAAAATATTCAAAAATGAATTTGTATATAGTTGGGCTGATATGAATAGTTCATTGTTTTCTGCATTAAAGGTTGAAAGAAATGTAATGTTTATAATCTTATCTTTAATTATTATAGTGGCTGCTTTTAATATTATTTCTGGGCTTACAATTCTGGTTAAAAATAAAACAAGAGATATAGCTATACTAAAGTCCATCGGTGTCTTAAATAAATCCATTGTTAAGATATTTTTTCTTGTTGGAGTTATTATTGGAACTACAGCAACATTCTTTGGAATTTTTTTAGGTGTAATGTTCTCACTGTATATAGAAAACTTGAGAGAGTTTTTAAGCAATACATTTAATATTAGTTTGTTTCCTGAGGAGATTTATTTTTTAAGCACAATGCCTTCAGAAATCAACCCGACTTCAATTTTTATTATTTCTCTTTGTTCGATCTTTATAACAATTATTGTTTCAATTTTTCCTGCAATAAAAGCTTCAAAATTAGATCCAGTTAAAGGACTTAAGTATGAATAATTTAATATCACTAAAGAACATATCAAAATCTTTTTCTAACAATCGAAAAATAAATGTTTTAAAAAAAATCAATTATTCTTTTGTAAAAGGTAAGATTTATTCTCTAGTTGGTCCATCTGGATCGGGAAAATCTACATTACTAAATGTTTTATCAATGATAGATAAACCTACTACTGGCTCTTTGTTAATTGGTAATACACCAGTAAACTTTAACGATAATTCAAAAAATGATAAAATTAGATCAAGTAAAATTGGTATTATCTATCAACAAAATAATTTACTTCCAGATTTTACTGCATTAGAAAATGTTTATTTAGCCGGTCTAGCTTTAACTAATGACAAAAAGAATTCAATCAATCGAGCTAAAAAAATTATAAAAACAATGGGTCTTTCATCACGTGAGTCACATTTTCCTTCAGAATTATCAGGGGGTGAAATGCAAAGAATTGCAATGGCTAGAGCACTTATTAACGAACCTGAAATTATATTAGCAGACGAGCCTACTGGCAGTCTAGATCACACTACCGCCAAAGAGGTTTTTAATGTTTTGTATAATTTGAAAAATAAAAATAGATTAATAATCTATGCAACTCACAATAGATTTTTTGCAAATATGGCTGATTGCAAATTAGAAATGATTGATGGTAATATAAGAACTATCAATGCCAGAATTAAATAATCAAAACTTTAATCATTTAAAAATTCACACACAGTACTCAATCTGTGAAGGAGCTATTAAAATTGATAATTTAAAAGATTTTTGTAAAGAAAAAAAAATACCTTGTTTGGGTCTTTCAGACACATCTAATTTATGTGGTGCATTGGAGTTTGCTGAAAATATTTCTAAGGTTGGTACACAACCAATTATTGGCACTCAAATTTATTTTAGATTTGAAGATACGACAGGACTATTACCCTTGATAGCTCTTAACGAAAACGGATATAAGAAAATCATAGAACTCTCCTCAAGATCTTACCTTGAAAATGATGCTTTATCAGACCCTCATTTAGATATTAAGGAACTTTTAATTGATACGGAGGGTGTGTCCTTACTTTCTGGAACTATTCAAGGTTTATTTGGTAAATTATTTGAAAAAGGTCGTTTAGAAGATATATCAAATCTATATAAGAGTTTATCATCAAAATTTAATGATAATTTTTATTTAGAAATCCAAAGACATGGTGATCAAAACGAAATTGCTTTTGAAAAATTCAATTTAGAGCAATCTTTAAAAATTAAAATACCAATTATTGCTACTAATGAAGTTTATTATTTAACACCTGACATGCACGAAGCTCATGATGCGTTAACTTGCATTGGTTCTAAAACTTATGTTAATGAAAAGAATAGAATTAAATATAGTAACCAGCATTACTTTAAATCAAATGAAGAAATGTCAAAACTATTTTCTGATCTTCCGGAAGCTTTAGAAAATAACTTCAATTTGCCATTTAAATGTAATTTTAGACCACAATTTTCCAAACCTGTACTTCCAAATATTAGTTCTGAAAAAGGAGGTAGTGCTGATGAAATACTTAAAAAAGACTCATTAGATGGATTGAAAGAAAAATTTCTTAAAGTTTTTAAAATTGAAGAAAATAACTTAGAAGCTGATGATAAATTTTTGAAATATAAAGACAGACTAGATCATGAGTTAAAGATCATAATTGAAATGAAATATCCTAGTTATTTCTTGATTGTATCTGACTACATTAAATGGGCCAAGAGTAATGATATCCCGGTAGGACCGGGTAGAGGTTCTGGAGCAGGCTCACTTGTTGCTTGGTGTCTGTCCATTACAGATGTTGATCCAATTAAATTTAATTTAATATTTGAAAGATTTTTAAATCCTGACCGTGTGTCAATGCCTGACTTTGATATAGATTTTTGTGAGGAAAAAAGAGATCTTGTTTTTAAATATTTAACTACAAAATATAAAGATAGTGTTGCCCATATAATTACATTTGGAAAATTAAAAGCAAGAATGGTTATTAGAGATGTTGGTAGAGTATTAGGTTTACCTTATGGTTTTGTTGATAGTATTTCAAAAATGATACCTTTTGATCCTTCTAGACCTCAAAGCTTAATTGAATGCATTAATAGCGAACCAAGACTTCAAAAATTAGTTAATGAAGATCCTCGTGTTAAAAAATTAACTGATCTTTCTTTGAAATTAGAAGGTTTGAATAGAAATGTAGCAACTCATGCAGCTGGTGTTGTAATTGCGGATAGAAAATTAACTGAAGTCGTGCCTTTATATAAAGATGCATCTGCAGATTTATTATTACCTTCTACGCAATTTGACATGTACTCAGCAGAAAATGCTGGCTTAATTAAGTTTGATTTTTTAGGATTAAAAACTTTAACGGTAATTAATAGAACGCAAAAGTTGATTAATAAAAAAGTTAAAGATTTTAAAATTGAAGATATTGACTTTGATGATCAAAAAGTTTTTGAACTTTTGTCTTCTGGTAATACCGTTGGATTATTCCAGGTTGAGAGTGCTGGTATGCGTGAAGCATTATTGCAGATGAAACCCAACCATATTGAAGATATTATTGCACTAGTGGCTCTTTATCGTCCAGGACCCATGAGTAACATCCCAGTTTACAATGACTGTAAACATGGAAGACAAACGCCTGATTACTTGCATCCACTACTTGAGGATATTTTAAAACCTACATATGGGGTTATTATTTATCAAGAACAGGTTATGCAAATTGCACAAAAACTCTCAGGTTTTACCGCAGGTGAAGCTGATATTTTAAGAAGAGCTATGGGTAAAAAAAAAAGAGCTGAACTAGAAAAGCAGAAACAAGGATTTATTGCTGGTGCTCTTAAAAATGGAATTAGCAAAGATGTTGCAGCAAGCATATTTCTAAAAATAGAACCATTTGCCGAATATGGGTTTAATAAAAGTCACGCAGCTGCTTATGCTATAATTTCTTATCAAACAGCATTTTTAAAAACTTATTATCCTAAAGAGTTTTTTGCTGCATCCATGACAATGGATATTTCAAACCAAAATAAATTAGGTGAATTTCACGAAGAACTTAAAAGAATTAACATTAAAGTTATACGACCCGATATTAACAAGTGCTTTGCAGACTTTCAATTTGATGAAAATAATTTTTATTACGCACTTGGTGGAATTAAAAGTGTTGGTTATGAAGCAATTTCAAACGTTGTTAAAGAAAGAAGAGAAAATGGTGAATTTAAATCTATAAATGATTTTTTAAATAGAGTTAACCCTAAAGATATTAATAAGCTCCAATTAGAAGGTTTAGTTAAAGCAGGAGCTTTTGACAATATAGATAACAATAGACAAGCATTATTTAATTCAATTCCAAATTTTATTTTAAAGACAAAAAATATTTATGAAAATAAAGCAGCAAATCAAATTGATCTTTTTGGTTCTGATGAAGAACAAGATAATGAAATAGTTCTTAATATCGAAGATTGGAAGTTTGAAGATCGATTATCAAGAGAATTTGAAGCTATAGGTTTTTTTATATCCGATCATCCTTTAAATCAATTTAAAGAAATTTTTGATGATTATAAAATAGTTGATTATGCAAAATTTAATCTAGACGATACTATAAAAGATGCAAATATTGCAGCTACACTTTTAAAGATCACTGAAAGAAAAACTGCAAAAGGTAATTCGTATGGTGTTATTAAGTTCACTGATTTAACTAGTGTTTTTGAGCTCTTTATTTTTTCTGATATTTTGGAATTAAATAGAGAGGTTTTAGTTGAGGGTAGTTCTTTAATCATAACCTTGATCAAAACCATTTCCAAAGATGAGAACAAATCTAAAAGAATAAATGTTCAAAAAATAGCATCTCTTAAAGATCTCTTTAATAAACCTGTTAATGAAATTGTATTTAACATCAAATCAATTAAAGACATCGATAAAATATCTGATTTAGTGGATGAGGAGGGTACAACTGAGGTAACAATAAATATTAACGATGAAAACAATGACATTAGCTTTAAACTAAAAAATAAGCGTCTTATTGACAGGAAAGCTATCAATATCCTCAGAAACAATGATATTTCCACCATTATTCATTAAAAAAGACTTGTTTGTTCTATAAATAATTTGTAAATAACTCTTAAATTAAATTAACACGCACACAGTTTGTGGTTTTATACCTCCGGTCCTTAAATGGAAATTACTGTGGTGGCTTAACCGGGAATAAATATGAAAATACCAAGTCTAACTATCCAACAACTATTAGAAGCAGGCGTTCATCTAGGTCATAAGACTTTAAGATGGAACCCAAAAATGAAAAAATACATTTTTGGAAAAAGAGATTCAATTCACATTATTGATTTAACACAGACATTAGAATTAACAAATGTAGCTTTAGAAAAAGTTTATAATACTATTGCCAATAACGGCAAAATTCTTTTTGTATCAACTAAAAAACAAGCATCTGAAGCTATTGCTGAAGTTGCTAAAGAAACTGGACAATACTTTGTA
>OJCW01000556.1_pt1 | contig 11560 bp, 5 predicted proteins | sample 1592461 | NCBI WGS metagenome assembly OJCW01 (sample SAMN05416884, study PRJEB24817) | seawater metagenome | isolation source: Sea water | place: Canada:Atlantic | collected 2013-11 | reverse complement strand
CGAGATTCCTCTACGTCTCGTGGGCTCGGAGATGTGTATAAGAGACAGAAGTAAATTTAGATAGCCGATCTTTTAAAACAACTCAACAATATTTGGCACAAATTCAAGATCCATTACTGCGATCTATGTTATGGCAAAGTTTATGGGATAGTGTCCGTGATGGTAAGTTGCCTTTGAATGAATACCTACAAGTTGCCTTAGCTAATGCGCCATTTGAACAAGATTACACAACCTTAGGACAAGTATTAGAGCAGATAAATTCTGCTAAAACTTACTTAAATAAAGGGTTAGGCAATCAACATGATTACGTTAACGATATTGCACAACAATTAGAAGAAATCACCTGGCAAAGTACATTATATAATAGTGACAATAGCCCGATGCAGCGTCGCTGGTTTAACAGCTATTTGAACTTTGCTCACACTCAAAGTGCCCTAGATAACTTGTACAAACTTTTAAAGGGCCAACACGCTTTAGAAGGGCTAACAATAAGCCAAGACCTACGCTGGGAAATAATCACGCAACTGAGTCGGTTTAACCACCCTAAGGCTGGTGCTTTAATTAGAAAAGAGTTGATAATGGATAAATCTGATACTGGCCAAAAATCTGCTATTGAAGCAGAGGTTATCGCACCGAATAATCAGGTAAAGTCTGATTGGCTAGCGAAAATACAACAGAATAGTGACATTGGATTTTCTAAATTACGTATTGCAATGTCAGTGCTTTACCCCAGTGAGCAAAATAACTTAAGCGAGCAAAGCGCAACACAAAGAATGCAAAGTTTAATTGAAATAGACAACGCTAATGGGCCTGTTTTCATGCGAAGCTATAACGACTTAATTCCTGCTACTTGTACTGAGGTTAGTGTGGCAAGGCTAACAGCTGCAATAAAAGCGCTAACCACGTTATCTGCTGGCACAAAGCGCAGTTTACTGATTAAACAACAAGAAGATCAGCGTTGCTTAATGATTAAAAAAGGCATGACAAGTCTAAGGTAAATGATGACGAGAGTAAGCCTATTAACATTAGCGCTTACTCTGTTTATGCTGCTGATAGTTTTCAAGTTTGTAGACAAATGAATCTCTTTGCACAATGGGGTTTTGATCATGATATACAATTTCGCTAAACACAATTATACAACAGTCATTATTAACTCGAGCCTTTTCCAAATAACAAAGCAAAGTTTCAACGATTAGCCACTTTATTACTAGGTAAGTATTATCGCTTGTGTGGTGGTTACCATTACACAATTGGGATGATTCAAGCTGCTGAAGGCTTTGACGACAAACGAACCATACCTAACTATATTTCTGTCACTTATTGCCAAAGTTGATGTTAGCGCAGTCATAACAATAAAGACCTTTCAAATACGGTTTGTTTATCGTGCTGTATTCTAGTTTATCTTGTGCAATAAAAAAGGGTCACTTTACTTATGACAAGTAAAATGACCCTTTTGCTTTATTCAGTATTAAAAATAGAGAGCCTAGCTAGGATCTGCAATTCTTACTGCTGGTGTAGTTAATGCTTCAGTAGGTGGTTCAAAACGAGTTAAATCGATACCTTCAACTGCAGACTTGTATTCTTCGATTGTAGGGAAGCGACCAAGCATAGTAGAAAGAACCACTAGAGGCGTTGAACCTAATAGAGATTCACCTTTCTTCGCCGCTGTATCTGCTACAACACGACCTTGGAACAAACGTGTTGAAGTAGCAATAACCGTATCACCTGGTTCAGCTTTCTCTTGGTTACCCATACATAAGTTACAACCTGGGCGTTCTAGGTATAAAATGTTTTCATACTTAGTACGTGCTTCGTTTTTCGGGTTTGTATCGTCAAATTCGAAACCTGAATACTTCTCAAGAATTGCCCAATCACCTTCAGCTTTAAGCTCATCAACTATATTGTATGTTGGTGGTGCAACAACTAATGGTGCATTAAACTCAATCTTGTCACCTTTAGCTTCCATATTACGTAACATTTGCGCGATAATTTGCATATCACCTTTATGAACCATACACGAGCCAACAAAACCTAAGTCAACTTGCTTACCGTCATAGTAAGAAACAGGACGAATAACATCATGCGTATAACGCTTAGATACGTCATCGTTGTTTACGTCAGGATCAGCAATCATTGGCTCAGAAATCGCGTCTAAGTCAACCAATACTTCTGCGTAGTAGTTAGCAGTATCGTCTGGTGCTAAAGCAGGGTTAGTACCTGATTTAACTTCTTCAATACGCTTGTCGGCAAGTGCTATTAAGCCAACTAATGTACCAGCTTCGTTTTCCATACCCTTATCAATCATGATCTGGATGCGGCTCTTGGCAAGCTCAATTGACTGAATTAATGTTTCGTCGTTTGAGATACAAACTGACGCTTTAGCTTTCATTTCAGCAGTCCAATCTGTGAACGTAAATGCTTGGTCAGCTAATAATGTACCAATGTGTACTTCGATTACGCGGCCTTGGAATACATTTTCGCCACCAAATTGCTTAAGCATTTGTGCTTGTGTAGCGTGAACGATATCACGGAAGTCCATGTGATCAGCCATGTGGCCTTTAAAGGTAACTTTTACTGATTCTGGAATTGGCATTGCTGATTCACCAGTTGCCAGTGCAATTGCTACGGTACCTGAGTCAGCACCAAAGGCAACACCCTTAGACATACGAGTATGTGAGTCACCACCGATGATGATAGCACGGTCATCAATTGTTATATCATTCAATACTTTATGAATAACATCAGTCATTGAATGATAAACACCTTTTGGATCACGTGCGGTGATTAAACCAAACGCGTTCATAAAGCTCATTAACTTAGGCGTGTTCGCTTTTGCTTTAGAATCCCAAACAGATGCAGTGTGACAACCTGATTGGAATGCACCATCAACAATTGGTGAAATAGTAGAAGCAGCCATTGCTTCTAATTCCTGACATGTCATAGGGCCTGTCGTATCTTGAGAACCAACGATATTTACTTTAACACGAACGTTTGAGCCGGCATGTAAAGGAGTGCTAGATGCAACACCAACTGCGTTACGGTTGAAGATTTTCTCAACAGCAGTTAAACCTTGGCCTTCGTGTGAAATCTCTTTAGATGCTGCGTAAACAGCTGGCGCTTGAACACCTAAAGCTTCTGCTGCAAATGTTTGTAGTTTCTTACCGAACGTTACAGCATATGAACCGCCAGCTTTCATGAACTCTTGTTTTTGCGGTGTAAACGCCGAAGATATATCAGCAAGTTCTTGGTCGCCGTTGTATAGCTTCTGTGCTTTGGTATCAATCGTTAATACAGTACCTGTCGCAACAGAGTATGCTTCTTCTAATACCGCATCGCCATTTACATCAACAACTGCATTACCACTAGCGTCAACTTTCTTAACCCAGTTTTTAAGGTCAAGACCAATACCGCCTGTTACATCAACCGTTGTTAGGAAGATTGGAGCGATACCATTCGTACCAGCAACAATTGGTGCAATATTAATAAAAGGTACATATGGACTTGCTTTTTTACCTGCTAATAGTGCAACGTTGTTAACACCAGACATACGAGATGAACCAACACCCATAGTACCTTTTTCAGCAATTAACATTACTTTTGCATTAGGGTGCTTAGCTTGTAATTCTTTTATTTCTGCTTGAGCTTCAGGAGTGCTCATACACTGGCCATGTAATTCACGGTCAGCACGAGAGTGAGACTGATGACCTGGAGATAATAAATCTGTAGAGATATCACCTTCACCAGCAATACAAGTAACCACTTCTATTTTTTCTTCAATTTCAGGAAGCTTAGTGAAAAACTCTGCTTGTGCATAGCTTTCTAAAAGTTCTTTTGCAATCGCGTTGCCTGCTTTATAAGCAGCGTCAAGACGAGCTGTATCAGCATCATATAAAAATACTTGTGTTTTAAGTACTTCGGCAGCTGATGTTGCAAGCGCTGCATTGTCAGATAATGCAAGATCAAGTAGTACTTCAATTGAAGGACCACCTTTCATGTGAGAAAGTAATTCAAATGCGAATTCAACTGATATTTCTTCAACATCAGCTTCGCCTAAAATAATTTCTTTTAAAAATTTAGCTTTTTCACCAGCAGCACTTGTTGTACCTGGTAAAGTGTTATAGATAAAGAAATTAAGCGAGTCTGCGCGGTATTCATTTCCTTGATCTTTAATTTGCTCAATAATTTCCGCTAATAACTCAGCACCATCAATTGGCTTAGGTGCTAATCCTAAATCCTTTTTACGACTTTCAATTTCTGCTATATATTCTAAATACAGGCTCATTTGATACTCTCTCTAGTTATAAGGCGCCAATTAACTTATGTAATATGTTAATTAGCAGGGATAAAATTTTGCCATTATTCTACCTGATTTTTTGCTCACTAGTAATCATTTGCTTAAATAAGCATTATTCACAACAATCATAGCCACTAGAAAATATAGTTATTTGAGTTATATTGGGTTATTAGTTAGATCAATAACATAATTAATAAGGTTAATTTGCGCACTAACATCGTTAATACCTTATTCAAATTTTTTACTAAAATACGATAACCTTCGACAGTGAAATATGTCCTTAAATTACTGGAAAATATTTTTATATTAAATATTTGCTACTACTTTAACCTCTCATGTAAATAAATAGTTCATCCATCTTAATCTGCCTGTATTGATAATTTTTTGTATAATTAAAAATCAAATACAAAACCTATATTTCCGACAATATAAAAACAAACAAAACAACAACTAGTAAAATAGTCGTATAGATAACACAAAGTAAAAAACTAACACATTGAAACATATAAACTATAACCCTTGTGAATTTTAAAAATAAACAAAGCAACTATCAACAAGGAGGATAAAGTGTCGACAATATTGTATTATTAGTTAAGAATTTTTAATCCTAGATGCTTAAAAACTTTGTCCTAAATTGACTTTATATACCCAAGTCATTCCTAAAGTGACTAGTGTCCCCAATGAGAAGGCGAATATCATGCTTCAAGAATACCGTAACCACGTAGCAGAACGTGCCGCTGAAGGTCTAGTACCTAAAGCTTTAGACGCTGAACAAACAGCAGCATTAGTTGAGTTAGTTAAAAACCCGCAGGAAGGCGAAGGGGATTTTTTAATTGATTTATTAACAAACCGAGTACCAGCAGGTGTTGATGATGCAGCTTACGTAAAAGCGGGATTTTTAGCCGCAGTGACTAAAGGTGAAGTAACCTCATCTATTTTATCTCCTGAAAAAGCGACTGAACTATTAGGCACCATGTTAGGTGGTTATAACATTCAGCCAATGATTGACCTTTTAGACAATGAAGCACTATCTTCAGCGGCTTCACACGGATTATCAAATACCTTATTAATGTTCGACGCCTTTCATGACGTACAAGAAAAAGCTGAAGCAGGGAATACTGCAGCTAAATCAGTAATGCAATCATGGGCGGATGGCTCTTGGTTTACTTCTAGAAAAGAAGTGGCTAAAAAAATCACAGTTAAAGTATTTAAAGTTACTGGTGAAACAAACACCGATGATTTATCTCCTGCTCCTGATGCATGGTCTCGTCCTGATGTTCCATTACATGCTAAAGCAATGCTTAAAATTGCTCGTGATGGTATTAACCCTGAAGAAGACGGCGTTATTGGTCCTATCTCTCAAATTGAAGAATTACAAAAAGACGGTATCCCACTAGCTTATGTTGGTGATGTTGTTGGTACTGGTTCTTCACGTAAATCAGCTGCTAACTCTGTTTTATGGTATATGGGAGATGATATTCCTTGTATTCCAAACAAGCGTAGTGGCGGTGTGTGTTTAGGCGGTAAAATCGCTCCTATTTTCTATAACACTTTAGAAGATTCAGGCGCATTACCCATTGAATTAGACGTACAAAAAATGAACATGGGCGATATTATCGACATTTACCCATACGAAGGTGTTGTTAAAAACGCTGCTGGTGAAGTTGTTTCAGAATTTGAACTTAGCCCGGTATTATTAGATGAAGTTCGTGCTGGTGGTCGTATTCCATTAATTATCGGTCGTGGCTTAACGGGTCGTGCTCGTGAAGCATTAGGTTTACCTGAAGCTGATTTATTCGCTAAACAAGTTGCTGTTGCTGATACAGGTAAAGGTTTTACCCTTGCTCAGAAAATGGTAGGTAAAGCTTGTGGTGTTGAAGGTGTTCGCGCTGGTCAATATTGTGAACCTAAAATGACAACTGTAGGCTCTCAAGATACAACAGGTCCTATGACGCGTGATGAATTGAAAGATTTAGCCTGTTTAGGCTTCTCAGCTGATTTAACCATGCAGTCATTCTGCCATACATCGGCATATCCTAAGCCTGTTGATGTTATTACTCATCACACATTACCTGATTTTATGATGAATCGTGGCGGTGTTTCACTTCGTGTGGGTGATGGTGTAATTCACTCTTGGTTAAACCGTATGTTATTACCAGATACTGTCGGTACTGGTGGTGATTCTCATACACGTTTCCCATTAGGTATTTCATTCCCGGCAGGTTCTGGTTTAATTGCTTTTGCTGCTGCTACAGGCACAATGCCTTTAGATATGCCTGAGTCAGTTCTAGTTCGTTTTAAAGGTGAAATGCAGCCGGGTATTACATTACGTGACCTAGTACATGCTATTCCTTATACAGCAATTAAAAATGGTTTATTAACTGTTGAAAAAGCAGGTAAAGTAAACGAATTCTCTGGTCGTGTATTAGAGATTGAAGGTCTTAAAGGTTTAACCGTTGAGCAAGCATTTGAATTATCTGACGCATCAGCTGAACGCTCTGCTGCAGGTTGTTCAATCAAACTTGAAGAGGATGCCGTTGCTGAATACTTAACGTCTAACATTGTTATGCTTAAGTGGATGATCAGTGAAGGTTATGGTGACGTTCGTACGATTACTCGTCGTATTAAGGCTATGGAAAAGTGGTTAGCGAACCCTTCATTAATGGAAGCTGACAGCAATGCTGAATATGCTCATGTTATTGAAATTGATTTAAATGAAATCAAAGAGCCTATCGTTTGTTGTCCTAACGATCCTGATGATGCAAAATTATTATCAGACGTTTCTGGTGTTGATGTTGATGAAGTCTTTATCGGTTCATGTATGACTAACATAGGTCATTTCCGTGCTGCTGGTAAATTGATTGAAAAATTCGGCGGTTCATTACCAACACGTATGTGGGTTACACCACCGACTAAAATGGATAGTGCGCAGCTTAAAGATGAAGGTTACTTCAATATTTATGGTAAAGCAGGTGCTCGTGTAGAAACTCCAGGCTGTTCGTTATGTATGGGTAACCAAGCTCGTGTAGGTGATAATACTACCGTATTATCTACTTCAACACGTAACTTCCCTAACCGTTTAGGTACTGGCGCAAATGTATACCTTACTTCAGCAGAGCTTGCTGGTGTTGGCGCAATATTAGGTAAGCTTCCAAGTCCTGCTGAGTATATGGAGTATGCGTCTCAAATTGATGCGACTGCTGCTGATACTTACCGTTACTTGAACTTCGATAAAATGGAAGAGTATACAAGTAAAGCTGATACGGTAATTTTACAAGTAGAAGCTTAATTCTTTGCTAGCGTTTAGCTAACAGGTAATTAAATTAAAACGCCACTTTGTTAACGCAAGGTGGCGTTTTTGTTTGCAGTGACTTTCTACGTACCTGTCCTAACCTTTAATGCAGTCTACAAAGTGAGCTATGTTCATTTTTAAACAACTCTGTTAAAATGCGCCTCCCTAAAAACGTGATTAATGATCCGTTTATTATTGATTTTAAAAAATTTAATCTACAGCTCTGGATTTACGTTCCAGTTAGCTCAATGGAGAGACCATGAATTCACCAGAAAAACAGTTATCGATGCCTGCAACAACACAAACAGCGTCTACTATCACTATTTGTGCATTATATAAATTCGTTCGATTAGATGCATTTGAAGCATTACGTGAGCCATTATCAAAAAAAATGAGCAGCGTTGAGGTTAAAGGTACCTTATTATTGGCCGCTGAAGGCATCAACGGTACCATTGCTGGCCCGCAAACGGGTATTGATACAGTGCTCAATTTTTTAGGTGAGCAGCCAGGTTTAGATAATATTTCGCACAAAGAATCCTACAGTGAAGATAACCCATTTCATCGCACCAAAGTGAAGTTGAAAAAAGAAATCGTTACGATGGGAGTTGAAGGTATTGATCCTAACCAAGTGGTTGGCACTTATGTGAAACCGAAAGACTGGAATGCCTTAATTTCTGATCCTGAAGTGGTATTAGTCGATACCCGTAATGATTATGAAATAGAGATAGGTACTTTTAAAAATGCTATCAATCCAAACACCGAAACATTCCGTGAATTTCCTGATTATGTTGCCAAGAATCTAGACAAAAATAAGCATAAGAAAGTCGCTATGTATTGTACGGGTGGTATTCGTTGTGAAAAATCTACCGCTTATCTCAAAGAGCAAGGCTTTGAAGAGGTATATCATCTAGAAGGTGGCATTTTAAAATACCTTGAAGAAGTACCTAGTACTGACACAATGTGGGAAGGTGAATGTTTCGTTTTTGATGGTCGTGTTGCCGTTAATCATGAACTAGAGCAAGGTCAATATGATCAATGTTTTGCTTGTCGCTTCCCTCTAACAGAAGAAGAAAAGCAAAGTGAACATTATATTAAAGGCGTTAGTTGTCATCGCTGTCATGATAAAGTAACTGATCAACAACGTAATCGCTTTGCTGAACGTGAACGCCAAATTGCATTAGCTGCAAAGCGTGGTGAAAACCATATTGGAGGCGATGTTCAAGCACAAATGAATGAACGCCGCCAAGAAAAATCAAATAAAAAATCTGAACAATCTAAAAAGTAATATTACCTACCAAATTTAAGCTTATTGATTATTGGAATATTTACCATTAAATATTCCAATAATTGTTTACTTAGATAACGCTTCTAGTTTCTCTTCAAGTTTTTCTAATTTTTGGTGAATTGCTATATTTTGCGCAAAAATCTCTTCATTTTGCTTTCTTAACTCCCTATTTTTAATATTCGTATCAGCAAAACCAAATATTTTATTCGCAAATACAGCCCCTACCCCTCCTAAAATGCCTACGCCTAAAATAAACATGATAAATACAGCAGCTCTACCAACAAATGTGATTGGATAAACATCACCAAAACCTATCGTGGTAGATGACATTAACATTAACCATAATGCGTCAGCATAACTTTGAACCGGAGAGTTAACGGTATTAACTTCAGCTAAAAAGGCGACATAACCTAATATAAGGTTTAAAAAAGAAAAAACAGCTAACGATACGAAGCCTAATATTCCATAATTGTAGTTTTTAATGCCAAACTCATCCACTTTATAAAGTTGGCTTTTTTCCATTGCACTTTTCAGTATTAACATTATTCCACTCTTATTCTAAGCATAATTTTTAAATCCGAACCTGATTTTTAACTATAACAATTGAGTCGTATTTGTGCACTAGTTCCATAGCGACTAATTCAACAGACCCTGCTATTAAACAGAAGACCAATCCAGAATGTTAAACAAGGTACCTTATCTAGTGGCTGTTTTAACTGTGCGAGGAGATTTTTTAGTAAGTTTTCTTTTCGCGCGTTTAGGCTTAAATTTCACTTGAGGTAACCCGGTAAAAGATTGATAGACTGCACCCGCCACCATTTCAGTCACAGTAGTCGTTAAAGGCTGCATAAAATTAAGATAGCTAGCTTTTTTCTCACTGATAGCCGTTAATGTTGCCTCCCATTGAGCCGTCATGTCAGGTAAAGTCGCCACCGTAGGTAAAGCATGAATTAAAGCAGTGCCTATATCAGTTGCCACTATCTTTTTACCATTTCGCTGTAAGAAATTCCGTTTAAAGAGTAAGTCAATTATACCTGCACGTGTTGCATCAGTGCCTAAGCCGTCGGTATCTCTTAGCACTTTTTTGATACTAGGATCAGAAACAAAACGAGCAATGCCTGTCATGGCACTTAACAAGGTTGCATCAGTAAAAGACTCTGGTGGCGAAGTCTGTTTCTCAATTAGTTCACCTTGTTGGCAATGTAGTACCTGCCCTTTCGTTAATTTAGGCAAGGTGTTTTCTTGAATTCCATTTTGATCTTTAGGCTCCTTTTTAATAGGAAAGAGCACTTTCCAGCCTAATTGCTGTTCCATTTTAGCCTTGGTTGTAAAAAGCCCATTAGCTATTTTGACGGTTAATGAAGTTTGCTGGTATTGGTACATAGGATAAAACTGCACCAGATATTGGCGAACAATTAACAAATACACATTTTTTTCAAAAGGATTCAGCTGAATATTATTAGGTGATTTTTCAGTCGGTATTATTGCATGATGAGCAGTAACTTTTTTATCATTCCACACCTTACTTTTAATGCTTATATCGGCATTTCTTGCCTGCTGATTACAGGGTAAGTTCGCCTTAGACAACAAGTTAATAATGACAGGGGCTTGTTTGAATTGCTCTTTAGGTAAGTAACGACAGTCAGAACGTGGGTAAGTGATCAACTTATGCTTCTCATACAGAGATTGACACACATCCAACACAAGCTTGGCATTCATAGAAAATTGCTTCGCTGCGGCTATCTGTAAATTGGATAAGTTAAACGGCAAAGGTTGCCCTTGTTGTTTATCTTCAGTAATAACGCTTTCAACAAGCGCATCCTGTTCAGTAATCCTAGCAACGACGTTCATCGCTAAAGCTTTGACTAATACACGACCTTCATCGTCACAATATGGCTGGCAAGCTTCACTAGGTTGCCATTTAACACTGAAACTTTTATCACTATCATCAGGTTTTTGTTTCTCATTTAAGTGAGCAAGTACTTGATAATAAGGCTTAGTCACAAAGTCTCTGATCTCTTGTTCACGTCGAACCACTAACCCTAAAAGGGGCGTTTGTACGCGGCCAACAGATAACACACTGTTAAACCCTTGTTTTTGCCCTTGCAAAGTATAAGCACGTGTTAAATTAATACCATAAAGCCAATCAGCTCTAGAGCGCGCTAAGGCAGAAATAGAAAGAGGGATGAATTCACTATTACTTTTTAAAGACGATAAAGAACGTTTAACTGCAGGTAAATTTAAATCACTAATCAACAAGCGTTTAATATTAGCTTTTTTTACTATTGGTACCTTTAAGTATTCAATGACTTCATCAACGAGCAACTGGCCTTCTCTGTCTGGATCGCCTGCATGAATAATGTCATCAGCTTGTTTGACTAATTTACGTAATATCGTTAATTGAGATCGTGTGCGAGTAATCGGTTTTAATTGCCATTGCTGTGGAAGTATTGGCAATGTTTCCATATTCCACTTTTTTAAAGACTCATCATAATCTTCAGGATCTGCTTGCGCTAGAATATGTCCAACACACCAACTCACAACATCACCATTAGCCAATTCAATATGCGTTTTATGACTTTTATGTGGCTTTGCTAATGTGTGTGACAGTGCTGCGGCAATTGCGCGACCTAAGCTGGGTTTTTCAGCAATATATAACCTGTCTCTTATACACATCTGACGCTGCCGA
>OJCW01000555.1_pt1 | contig 11561 bp, 8 predicted proteins | sample 1592461 | NCBI WGS metagenome assembly OJCW01 (sample SAMN05416884, study PRJEB24817) | seawater metagenome | isolation source: Sea water | place: Canada:Atlantic | collected 2013-11 | reverse complement strand
CTAATCCTATTTTACAAAAAGCTTGTATAAATTTAGCGCTTTTAGCGGCTAAAACAATATCACACGCTAATGCAATACTGGCACCAGCACCGGCTGCAACACCGTTGACAGCACATAATACAGGCTTTTCCATGGTCATAATATTACGAACAAGTGGATTGTAGTTTTTTTCAACTGACTCACCTAAATCTGGTGCTTCATCAGAAACTTTTACGGCACGATCGCTTAAGTCTTGTCCGGCACAAAAACCACGACCTGTTCCTGTGATAACTAAGCAACGCACGTCACTGTTATCGCGAGCATCCTTTATTGCTTCACGCACTTCATCATGCATTAGGCTATTAAAACTATTAAGTGAAGCAGGGCGGTTTAAGGTTAATACAGCTACGCCTTGATCTTTTTGATATGTGATAGTAGAAAAACTCATTGTACTCTCCGCATTTATGTCGTTGTTATTGTCTATTGATATTGTTTGTGGCTGCTCAGCCTTATTTAAGTAGACACTTTGTTGTAGATCAGTAACACTAGTTAATCTATTAAGTATCTATTTTTCTTTAACTCTTTAAGGAGTCTTTTCATGCCTAGTTATGCTATTGAAGATCTTGTACCTGTTGTTGATCCGCTTGCTCATGTTCATCCGACGGCTGTATTAATTGGTGACGTCATTATCGATAAACATTGTTACATTGGTCCAAATGCCGTTTTACGTGGCGATTTTGGCCGTATTATTGTTAAACAAGGTGCAAATATACAAGACACTTGTGTTGTTCATAGCTTTCCAGGGAAAGACTGCATCATCGAAGAAAATGGTCATGTAGGTCATGGCGCAATTCTTCATGGTTGTCATATCGGCGAAAATGCCTTAGTGGGCATGAACGCAGTTATTATGGACGATGCTGTTATTGGTGCAGAATCTTTAGTTGCAGCAACAGCGTTTGTTAAATCTGCTTTTGAATGCCCACCAAGAAGTTTATTAGCGGGTAGTCCTGCAAGCGTTAAACGTCAGCTGAGTGATAAAGAAGTTGCTTGGAAAACTGGTGGTACCAAGCAATATCATCGCCTAACTGAACGTTGCCAACAAAGTTTGCAACAAGTCGAGCCGTTAACTGAAGTTCAAAGTAATCGTCCACGTTTTACTGATAGTGCCTATAAACCTAAGCATGAAGGTTAATAAACGACGTAGTATCACATCCTCAATTTCTGAGGATGTGATAAGCAGCTGATTAAGGCTCTAGTCGTTCTACTAAGGTCATAATGTCGTATAATGCAACAATAACCCCATCTTGGTTAATCACTTCAACATCCCAGACTACAACACCTGTGCCTCTTTCTTCTTCTGGACGTTTATCTTTTTTGATTTTCTTTTTAACGGTTATTTTTACTTGGATAGTAGCGCCCATCGGTACTGGTTCAACAAAACGTAGGTTTTCTAAACCGTAGTTTGCTAGAACTGGTCCTGGAGCTGGATCGACAAACATACCCGCAGCAGCTGAAATAACAAAGTAACCGTGAGCTACACGTTGGCCGAACATAGAATCTTTTGCTGCTATTTCATCAAAATGAGCATAGAAGTGATCACCTGATACGGCACCAAAATTAACAACATCAGCTTCGGTTACAGTACGTCTGTGTGTTGTTAAGCTTTCACCTACTTGTAATTCTTCAAAATATTTTCTAAACGGATGTTTATCATCACCAGTCGTTTCAGCACCAGACATATACTCTTTAGTAATAGCCATTAATGTTGTTGGTGAGCCTTGAATAGCAGTACGTTGCATGTAATGTTTTACAGCACGTCCACCGCCCAACTCTTCACCGCCACCAGCACGACCAGGTCCACCATGAACAAGTGTTGGTAGTGGCGAACCATGACCTGTTGATTCTTTAGCACAATCTCTATTGAGTACTAACATACGCCCATGATAAGCAGCAGCAGTTAATACTATTTTCGTCGCTTCTTCATTATCGTAAGTTACAACTGAAGCAACTAAGCTTCCTTTACCTAAGCGCGCAATTTCAATAGCTTCATCTAAAGAGTTGTAAGGCATAAGCGTACTTACTGGACCAAAAGCTTCTATACTATGAGGCGCATCAGTCTCTAATGGCTTGTCACAGTAAAGTAAGGTTGGTGGATAAAAAGCATCAGGTTTAAGGTTATCACCAGTAAGCTCAAGCTTACTTAAATCACCGCCATAAACTACTTCACAAAAATCACTTAACTGAGCAACTTTGCTTTCTACATCCATACGTTGACTTCTACCAACTAAAGGTCCCATGCGAACACCTTTAATACTTGGGTCACCTAGGGTCACTTTACTTAAGCGAGCAATTAATGCTTCTTGTACTGCGGCGATTTTATCTTGCGGTACGATAATACGACGGATAGCCGTACATTTTTGACCTGCTTTAACGGTCATTTCATTCGTAACTTCTTTAATGAATAATTGGAATTCTTCATCTTCTACTGCAACACTTTCACCTAAAATACAGCTGTTCAATGAATCAGCTTCCATGGTGAATGGAATGCTATTGGCAACGATATTTTCGTGACAACGTAATTTTTGACCTGTGCTTGCAGAGCCAGTAAATGTAACAACATCTTGTTCATTTAAACGAGCAAGTAAGTCACCAACACTACCACAAATTAATTGAACGGAGCCTTCAGGTAAAATGCCACAGGCAATTATTTCTTCTACCATTACTTGGGTTAAATAAGCTGAAGCTGTGCCCGGCTTTACGATAACAGGCATACCAGCAATCAAACTTGGGGCAATTTTTTCTAACATTCCCCAACAAGGAAAGTTAAAGGCATTGATATGTACAGCAACACCGGGTTTTGAAGTCAAAATATGACGCGCAACGAAGGTGCCCTTTGCTGAAAGCGGTTCTGGTGCACCTTCAACTATAAATTTTTCATTAGCAAATTCTCTGCGAGCAATACCTGAGTAGCTAAACATAGTGGCTAAACCACCTTCGATATCAACCCAGCTGTCAACCTTAGTTGCACCCGTTCTAGCTGATACAGCATAGAAATGCTCTTTCTTAGACATTAGATGCTTAGCGACATTTTTGATTGCATTAGCTCTATCGTGTATAGTCATTTCACGTAGTGCTTTACCACCAATGTTTCGGCCATGTTCTAGCATTTTGTTAAAATCTACACCGTTACTACTAACTTCACAGACTTCACTACCATTAAGTGCATCATAAACTTTAACACCTTCGCCTTGGCCTTCGAACCAAGTTCCATAGCAATAACTTTTTGATATCATTAACTAATCCTCATTAACCGATTGTTGTTTTATATTTGTTTTTACCGTTTTTTATAAATAACTTTAACACTAAACTCAAAAAGTGATACATTTATATTGATTTGTATCAAAGAAGTGTTTTATATTATCAGCAATTACTTAATATCGAAAGTACTTTTTTTAGGAGAATAAAATGTCATCGAAAAAGCTTGGTTATGAAGCGATAGAAACAGCTAGTGTGGATGAATTACGGGATTTACAGTTTAATAGACTGAAAACAACACTGCAAAATGCATACAATAATTCACCTGTGTATACGAAGAAGTTTGACGATCATGGTGTGCACCCTGATGACTTAACTTGTCTAGAAGATTTAAGTAAGTTTCCTTTTACTACTAAAGCCGACATGCGTGATAACTATCCATTTGGTATGTTTGCCTTACCTATGGAAAAAATTGTTCGTGTACATGCTTCAAGTGGAACAACAGGTAAACCGACCGTTGTTGGTTATAGCCAAAATGATATTGATACTTGGGCCAATGTTGTTGCACGATCTCTTTATGCAGCAGGTGCTCGACCTAAAGATAAAGTACATGTTGCTTATGGTTACGGCTTATTTACCGGTGGTTTCGGTGCTCATTACGGTGCAGAACGTTTAGGTTGTACTGTTATACCAATGGGCGGTGGTCAAACAGAGAAGCAAGTTCAATTATTACAAGATTTTGATCCTGATATTATTATGGTTACCCCTTCATATATGCTTAATATTGCTGATGAAATACTTCGTCAAGGCATAGACCCTGAGAAAATGTCACTACGCACAGGTGTTTTTGGTGCTGAGCCTTGGACAGAAGGTATGCGTACAGATTTACAAGCACGTATGTCAATGGATGCGGTAGATATCTACGGTTTATCTGAGATGATGGGTCCTGGTGTTGCACAAGAATGTATTGATACGATGGATGGACCAACTATTTGGGAAGATCATTTTTATCCTGAAATTATTAACCCTGTAACGGGTGAAGTTGTGGCTGATGGTGAAGAAGGTGAATTAGTTTTCACTAGCTTAACTAAAGAAGCAATGCCAATGATCCGTTATCGTACACGTGATTTAACACGTTTGTTACCGGGAACTGCGAGAACTATGCGCCGTATGGATAAAATAACGGGCCGTAGTGATGATATGTTAATTATTCGTGGTGTAAACGTTTTTCCAACGCAAATTGAAACACAAATTTTAGCGATTCAAGGATTAACGCCTCATTACCAAATTGAAGTAGGTAAAAAAGGTAATATGGACACAATTAAAGTTGAGGTTGAACTTGCGCCTGAATCTGTGAATGAAGATTATGCTGATCTGGTAAAAAAACTGAATCATAAAATTAAAACGTTCATTGGTATTTCATGTGCGATTGAATTGAAACAGCCTAATGAATTACCTCGTTCACAGGGTAAAGCACAACGCGTTATCGATAACCGTTAATCATTATATTTAACGTATAAAAATTATACGCACACATCACGTCAATATTTTTATTTTCAGGGTGTGTGCGTTTTTTTATGTTCCTTAAAGGCGCTAGTTTGCGTGATAGCAGCGTTAATGCGAGTAATGCTTTTATTTTGTAATTAGATAAACATTTTTAGCGCGACTTATTATTATCATTTTAAACGCTGAAGCTACTAATACTTCGCTTGTGGTGCTCATCGCCGATATAAAAATATTCTCTCCGAGCTAAGTAAACTCTATTTTTATTAATTGATTAACCTTATAAAACGTAGATTTTTTAAAGGGTAACTGCTCCAGACTTTTCAAGTAATGCTATCTTGTCATTGCTATAGCCAAGTTGAGTTAAAACTTGCCGACCATTGGCACCAATATCACCACCGGCCTGTTTATATTCTGTTTGGTATGTTGAAAACTTAATAGGACAAGCCAGTTGCTTTTGAGTATTTGTGTGCTGATGTGGGACATCGACAACCATTTCTCTAGCGACTATTTGAGGGTGCTCGCTTGCTTCTTTTAGGTTAAGTACTGGTTCAACACATAAATCAAAATTGATAAATATTTCCTGCCATTGAGCATATGTTTTTTGCTTAAAAGCTAGGGTGAAACTGTCTTTAATTTGTTGCTGTGCTGAGTTTTTATGTGCGAGTGGCAATAGGTGCTCTAATGCCAGCAGTTGACACAAGCCACTAAAAAATTTTGGCTCTAAACTGCCAATCGATAAATAACGGCCATCGCTTGTTTGATAATAATCATAAAACGTACCACCATTTAATAAGTGAGATTCAGCTGATGGAATATCATTTCCTGCAAGTGTACCTGCGCCACTCATGGCATTTAAAGCAAAGGCACAGTCGGTCATACTGATATCAATCATTTGCCCTTCACCTGTTTTTTGACGATGATGTAGAGCAGCTAATATCCCAACAACACTATGAAGAGAGCCCCCAGCTAGATCGGCTATTTGAACACCTTGAGGAATGGGAGGCAGGCTTTTTCTTTTGGAATAACTACTAATACCCGCAATGGCAAGGTAATTTAAATCATGTCCAGCCCGATCTTTATAAGGCCCAGTTTGACCATAACCTGTAATTGAACAATAAATTATTTTTGGGTTGATTGTCTTAAGAACGTTGTAACCAATACCTAGTCTATCCATCACGCCAGGCCTAAACTGCTCAAGCACTACATCATATTCTTTGATTAATACTTTGATAATTTCAATGGCTTGTGGCTGTTTTAAATCGAGTGCTATCGATTGTTTAGAGCGATTTAAATATTGATGTGCAGCAGATGAACCACCTATTTTAGGTGGTAACTCTCGTACTAGATCAATACGAGTTGGAGATTCTACACGTAACACCTGAGCGCCTAAATCGGCCAGCATCATTGAAGCATAGGGACCAGGAAGTAAGGTTGATAGATCTAAAATTTTAATATCGCTTAACATGGTGTACTCCAACGAAGTAATGAGAAACCAGCAGGTCAGTATAATAGAGAAGAGGTTGATTATTCGCTCCCGTATCGATAGCGCTTTTTAGCCACAGGTACAAATTTAAACTCTAAAGCTTCACCGATATGCCTTTTAATATCGCTTCCTTTTCGGTATAAGAAAGACCCGTAAGTTTTCTTTTAACGAGACTAGTCAGCTCAAGTTTTTTCATTTGCTATGGTTAACTAACCAGCAAATTAGCAAAATACTCACACCCTAACAACAGAACTTTAGTCATATATAACGCTCGACTTTTTTATCTGGATCCTACTATCAGTCATGTTAGACGAGTAAAGGGATGTTCCTTATAAAAAGATGCAAAAGTATAGGTAGCTTTAAAGATAATGAGAATGACTAAAGGTAACGAAATACCTCACTAAATATTACAGATGAATGAATTAAGGTAACTCATTGAAGTGTTAACTTAGGTGAATAAGCATTATTGTAGGTAATTGCTATGGTTTTTTATGAAAAATAAGTACAAAATTATGCGTTACGAAATGCTGAAATTAGCAGACTGCTTTAATTTTTCCTAAGTACTTCAGCTATAGTGTAAGTGAGGCCTTTTGGATTTATTAATTTGTATAGTGTATTCAATGTGCAATAAAAATTAAATACAGCTAGCGATTAGGCTAACTGTATTGTAAATATATTGGCTTATTAGCTATTCATTTTTATCAATGATAATAGGTTTTCTTTCAATGCTTTTGCTTGTCCTACACCTAGTTGCTCTAACATTAATTTTTCTTCATTTAGTGCAATTTCTTTCATTTCTTTTGCAATCTTTTGACCATTTTCTGTGACTTGAAGTGTATCGTTATCTTGATATTCAATCAGCCCTTTAGTGACCATACTATCTGCAGTGCCTCTAAGGTTTAATTCAGGCTGCATAACCATATCAGTAAGAGCACTAATTTTTATTGCAGATGCATTTATCATTCTTGCTAGAATGCGCCACTCTTCAGGAGTCACATTGCACTTCTTATTTAATTTAGGGTATAAGTTTGTGCTAAAACGCTGATAAGTTTCACGCAATAAGTAAAGCAAGTAGTCATTAACAAAATCACTATCATTGTCATCACTGTCAGGAGTTGATGACTTAACCATTTCTGGGTGTTGTGCTGAAATAGCATAGCTACCTCGAGAAAATACCAAAGGTTCAGCGTTGTCGTTTGAACGGTATTTTTTAACTTCACCCACAAGAATTAAGTGATCACCACCTTCATATACTGCCCAAGTTTTACATTCAAACTGTGCCGCATAGTGGTCTAGAATAGGGGCATCACCTAAGCCTGCAGAATATTGTGCATTGGCAAACTTGTCTTCTCCTCGGCTAGCGAAGTTATTTGACGTACTTACTTGATCACTCGCTAATACATTAACAGCAAAGTATTCCGCTTTTTCAAAAGCTTCTAGACTATTTGCCCCTTTATCGATACTCCAAAGTACTAATGTAGGGTCCATAGAAACGGAGTTGAAGCTGCTTGCTGTAACTCCAATAGGATTACCTTCTGAATCAGTAGTAGTTATAACCGTTACGCCAGTTGGAAATTGCGATAGGGCACGTCGGAAATCTTTAGCATCAAATTCTGTGTTAGACATTAGGTATCACCTTTAGGTTAATTGATTTTATCTATTTAATTTTCACGTACAGATAAATTTAACGTGTTAAGTAATTATAGAGGATGTAAATTATCTTAAAAGACAATTTTCGTTGCTTTAATGGTACTTTTCATAGAAAAACTATTATTGATTAAATAATAGAACAATTATTATCTATTTCTATATTTACTTGCTGTTACACCGGCATTTTTTCTAAAAAAGCGCGCAAAATAGGCTGGATCTTTAAAGCCAAGCTCGTAACCTATTTCAGTAATCGATACCGATGAAAACGACAATAACCGTCGCGCTTCTTGAATTAATCTATCCATAATAAGGCGCTTTGAGGATAATCCCGATAAGCGACGACAAATCTCGTTAAGCCTAGCCTCAGTAATACTTATCTTTTGTGAGTATTGACTCAAGGTTAAGTGCTCTTTGTAATGTGTTTCAATTAGTTGGTTGAAAAGGTGAAAAATACGTATGTCTTCTTTACGTGTTTTCTGTTGAGGTTGACTTTGATCAGCCAGCCTTAATATGTCTATCAAGATCAACTGTAATAGTGCTTTTAAAGCAAAGTCTTGTTCCACACCTGACTGTTGGCTTTCTTGGGCGATTAATGAAAGCAATTGTAAAAGGTGCGCTGAGTTTTTATCTTTTTCTGGTGCTAATGAAACACAAATAGGACTGGTCATAAAGTTACTATTGTCCCAACCTGTTGCCATCATGCTCTCCATCAACTGCCAAACTAACTGTTGCCTTGCCGTAATAACATGCCCAGTTGCATTTTTATCGGTAATAAAAGCGTGGGGTATAGTTGGCGGGGTTAAAAAAAACATGGGTGCTTGCACAACATAGCTTCTTTCGTCTAAATTCACATGAATAGTGCCGGTTAGAATGACATGCAGTTGATAGAAGCGATCATGATGATGGACAGGCATATTGCGTCCAAAGAAGTTAGCTAGCTTTTCAAGGCTCTCGTAATGAATATCTGTATCAATATAACGCTGATCGTATGACTGCCCTAGATCTATGTTAGGGATACAGTCATCAATAGGTACGTTTGACAGTTCAATTTTATCTTTCATAAACTTCCACCCTAGGTGTATTTTTAAATATTGAAACTAAAATATTTCTATACTTTGTACTATTGAATAATTAGATAATGTCACAAGTATTAAATTTATTTTATTTAAATCAAATAGTTGCTTGTTATTTCGGGTGGTATTTCAACTACTTTATTTAATGTATTTAGATACATCCTCTATGTAAAGTACAATAAAGGCTGTGAAAGATCCATTTATTAATGCCATTTAATCCATGATACTGTTAACACGTTAAATAAACCTTGTGTTACAAGTAGCTTCATTTGTATTTAATATAAGAATGGCTGAAACGTTACACACCATAATAAAGAAGGTAATGAATAATGAATAGACCTAATCCTATGCTTGATGAATTAAAGAAAATTCTTCCGCAGATTGCTGCAAATGCTGTGAGCGCTGAGCAGGAGCGAAAAGTGCCTGATGAAAATATTCGTTTGCTTAAATCAATAAAGCTTCACCGTGCACTTCAGCCGAAAGCTTACGGCGGTTTAGAATTGTCATTACCTGAAGTAGCTGATTGTGTTGCAGCACTTGCTGGTGCATGTGGTGGTACTGCTTGGGCATTTAGTTTACTTATCACGCACAGTCATCAAATGGCTATGTTCTCAAAAGAAGCACAGGAAGAGTTTTGGGGTGAAAATCCTGATGCAGTTGCCAGTAGCTCTATTGCACCATTTGGTAAAACCGAGGAGTGTGAAGGTGGTGTGATTTTTAATGGTGATATGCGCTGGAGTTCAGGCTGCGATCACGGTCAATGGGCTATCTTAGGTTTCCTACGCCCTAACCCAGAAACTGGCGTAAAAGATTACAGCTTTGGTGTTGTGCATGCCAGTGATTACGAAATCGAAGATGATTGGTATTCTGCAGGTATGAAACCTTCAGGTACTAAGACACTTAAGATTAAAGAAAATACTTTTATTCCTGAACACCGTATCGAAAAAGCAAAAGCAATGATGACAGGTCAGTCTTCAGGTTTTGGTTTATACCCTGATAGCAAGATTTTTTATGCACCTTACCGCCCTTATTTTGCTTCAGGTTTTGCAGCAATGGCAGTAGGTATCGCAGAACGCATGTTAACGGTTTATAAAGAAATGACGAAAAATCGTACTCGTGCCTATACACTAGCTAGCAGTGGTAAAGAGATCCCACCTATTATGCGTTTAGCTGAATCAACGCATCAGGTAGCTGCAGCACGTGCATTCATGGAAAAAACATGGGACGAGCATAAGACACTTTCTGAAGAGAAACGCTACCCAACAGATGAAGAGTTAGCATTTTGGCGAACGAATCAAGCATATGCGATTAAAATGTGTTGTGAAGCAGTAAATCGTTTATTTGAAGTTGCCGGTGGTTCTACTTGGATACACGACAATGAAATTCAACGCTTATGGCGTGATTGTAATATGACAGCAGCACATGCTTACACTGATTACGATGTATGTAAACAAGTGTTAGGTCGCTCGATAATGGGAATGGAACCTGATCCTACAATGGTTTAATTACCTACTCTAGATTATAATGTAAGGCTCGCTTTTAGTGGGCTTTTTTTATTATTGGCGTTTAAATATTGATACGGTGTTATGCAAGATTTTACTTATATACTTTCGTTAACTAGTCCTACCTTTTTACTCATTGCTCTTGGTTATCTTGTTGTAAAATCAGGGTGGATGCCCAAAGAAAATGTTCGCCCACTGGCTTGGTTTGTCGTAAATATTGGCTTGCCTGCAGCAATGTTTAAAGCGTTAAGCTCGCGCCCTTTTCAAGACATTTTGCATTATGATTACTTATTGGTGTATGGCTTAGGCTCATTATTATCTTTCGCTACTTTATTTATATTGACGCGAATGAGAAATAAGTCGTTTACTGAATGTGCACTTTTTGGTTTGGGGGCAAGTCTTGCTAATAGTTTAATGATTGGCTTCCCCATTGTTACTCAATTATTTGGGGATGATGCAGTTGTACCTTTTACCTTAACCCTAATTATTGAAAACCTCTTTATTTTACCTTTAGCGCTAGCATTAGCTGATACTGGACAACAAAAAAACAGTCATTTTTTATTAGCATTTATTAAATCATTACCACAGCTCATTAAAAACCCAGTTATTCTCTCAATAGCGTTGGGTCTCATCAGTACTATTTTTAATATTCACCCGCCTAAATTAGTTAATAATATAATAGATGCCTTAGCTATGACTGTTGGTGGTCTTTGTTTATTTGCAATAGGTGGTATGTTAGTTGGCTTGAAAACAAAGGGGATGGTAACTGATTTAAGTAGTATAGTTATGGGGAAATTGATTATTCATCCCTTATCTATTTTTATCGTGATATTATTTTTTCCATCAGTTCCATTACTTTATCAACATGTAGGTATTCTACTTGCTTGCATGCCTATGTTCAGTGTTTTAGCTATTATAGGAATGCGATATAACCACGGTGAGGTTTGTTCTGCGGTATTGCTGCCGACAACGGTCGGTTCTTTTATCACTATTAATATAGCAATGTGGATTATTTCAACTTAAATATTAGTAGCTTATAGTTATGCAAATTATCAAGTATATGGGCTGTCTCTTATACACATCTCCGAGCCCACGAGACGTAGAGGAATCTCG
>OJCW01000552.1_pt1 | contig 11621 bp, 7 predicted proteins | sample 1592461 | NCBI WGS metagenome assembly OJCW01 (sample SAMN05416884, study PRJEB24817) | seawater metagenome | isolation source: Sea water | place: Canada:Atlantic | collected 2013-11 | reverse complement strand
CGAGATTCCTCTACGTCTCGTGGGCTCGGAGATGTGTATAAGAGACAGGGATATGGAAAGCACATACGATTCTGAAATTCGGAAAAGCTTAGCAGCCATAGTGTCAGCAAAAGGTTATATTTCTGGCGCATCATACAGCAATGTTGATAACCCCAACGTTAGAACAATTATCACCAACTGGGATAATGTTACATGCTGGAATCGCTGGCATAAGTCAAAGACGCGTCGTGAAGTAAATAAGGCGATTGTGTTAATGCTAAAACAAGATGAAAAAATCAAAGTATTAATCACTCAGTCATAACTTTTTGTCTGTTATGACTTAATAAAAACTTAACTCTGTAAACCCTATAATTTGATTTGATCAATGAAAAAAGCCGCTAACCTTTCGATTAGCGGCTTTTTTATATCTGGCTGTAAGAAAGAAAAGGCTTTAACTCTAAAGCTACTTCCTGAATGCGTTGTCTTTAAATAACGCGGCTGAGTACGGTTACTTATAAGTAATTACGTTGAACACTTATTACGTTAAACCTACATTAATTCACTTTCTTGGCTGCCAATAACAGCGATGAAACTTCGTTTACCGGCAATGCTTTAGCAAAAAAGAAGCCCTGATATTGATCGCAGCCATAGGATTTTAACTCAACTAATTGTGGCTCAGTTTCAACGCCTTCGGCAATTACTTTTAGGTTAAGGCTATGTGCCATAGCTACAATGGTTTTACAAATAGTTGCATCATCCGGATCGGTCGTAATGTCTCTTACAAACGAACGATCAATTTTTAATGTGTCAAGCGGGAAACGTTTGAGATAACTTAAGCTAGAATAACCCGTACCAAAATCATCAATACTTAATTGTAACCCTAGTGCATGAATTTTATTTAACGTATCAATAGTCTTTTCAACGTTGTTCATCACTGCGCTCTCTGTAAGCTCTAACTCTAATAGCTCAGGCGGCAATTCAACCTTCTCTATTATCTGCTCAATTTGCGCAACAATGTCTGACTGACTAAGTTGCACTGCGGATAGATTGACTGAAACCACTAAATTTTCTACACCTTCTTGCCGCCACTGCTCCGCTTGAGTCACAGCCCGCTGTAACACCCAGTGACCCAGTTGGTTGATATAACCTGTTTCTTCAGCAACAGGAATAAATTCAGCTGGAGAGATAAAGCCTTTTACAGGATGGTTCCAACGTAATAGTGCCTCAACACCACGTATTTCACCATTGTTAATGCAAATCTTTGGTTGGTAATAAACGTGTAGTTGATTACGTTCAATCGCTTGATAGAGTTCACTCTCAAGCTCAATACGTTGACTGATATGTTGATCGATACCACGGTTAAAAAACTGATACCGATTACGCCCATTAGACTTACTATGGTACATGGCTGCATCAGCATTTTTCATTAGGCTAGCTAAATCTTTACCATCTTGTGGATACACGCTAATACCCGTGCTCATTGTCATATAGACTTCATTGGTTCCAATTCTGATGACGCCTTCAAAAGCTGTTTGTAGATTATTAATAATATTCTCTATGTCATAATCACAGGTAATGTGAGTTAACACTATAATAAACTCATCCCCGCCGAAACGGGCAACGGTATCAGTTTCGCGAACAGTCTCTGTTAAACGTTTTGCGACTTCTTTAAGCAGGGAATCTCCGTGCTGGTGACCTAAAGTATCATTGATGCTTTTAAAACGATCTAAGTCGATAAACAGTAATACCACTTGCTCATTGGTTCGATCCGCATGATGTAGCGCTTCGTTCAATCTGTCTTCAAGTAGAGTACGATTAGGCAGGCCAGTTAACGGGTCATGTAATGCAAGGTGTTTAACTTTTTCTTCGGCAAGCTTACGCTCTTCAACTTCGTCATGTAATAACTGAATAGCGCTATTAAGTTCCTGGGTACGCTCTTCTACACGAAGTTCGAGTTCTTGATGAATTTGTTTACGTGAAAGTTCGGCCTGCTTTCGTTCGGTAATATCCATGAAGATCCAGATTGAGCCTTTTTCAAGATCATTTGGGTCACAGGCACTTCCGCGTACATCACACCAGATTTTGCTTCCGTCTTTGCGGCACAGTAGCATCTCTTCTGAATAGCTTTCGCCTATATTTAAAGGGCCGTAACAGCGTTCCCCAGCAGATTTCCAGTCAGCATAATTCATGTACCATATTCGTGAAGAAGCGCCGTTAATTTCACCAGATTGATAGTCAAAAATTTCTTCAAAACGGCGGTTACAGCGTGTTATTTTATTATCAATCATGCATATAATCCCAACCATTGCATGATCAAGTATGACGCGTTGCTCATCAAGTAACTTATTTAAGGCTTCTTGAGCTAGTCTTTCTTCGTGAATATCTTTGGTAATCCAAATTGTCCCCTTACTTAAATCGGAGGAATCAATGGCTCTACTTTGCACTTCGCACCACACGGGCGTTCCATCTTTTTTGCCTAATAACATCTGAGCAGAAAATGTACGTCCTGTTTGTAATGGCTTGTAACAAAGCTCGCCTGCTTTGTGCCAGTCTTCGTCTGATAAATACCACTGTCGAGAAGAACCCCCTTCTAATTCACCAAAGGTGTAGCCGAACATTTCTTCAAATCGTTTGTTACATTGGGATACTTTACGATCTTTTAAGAACATAATCCCAACCATGGCATGGTCTAGAATTAGTCGTTGCTGGGCAAGAATGTCATGTAGTGTATCTTGTGCCAACTTAAACTCATGTATGTCTTCAACAATCCAAATAGCTCCTTCATCTGGGTTATCGGGATCAATTAATTTACCGGTTACACTTGCCCAAAAAAGCTTGCCACTACGACGTTTCATTTGTATTTCGGCTTTGTAGCGTTCTCCTTTATGAAGTACCGGATAACCGTCCTCGCCTAACTTTTTATATATTTCTTTATCTGGGTACAACATTAGGCTACTTTTATTAACTAATTCAGCATGAGAATAATCAAAAATTTCCTCTAAGCGTTTATTACAGCGTAATATATGGCGGTTGCGAATAAAACCAATGCCAATACTGGCATTATCAAGTACTGCATTTTGCTCTTTAAGAGAGATCAGTAACTGTTGCTCATTTTCTAAGTAGTTATGAACATCATGTTCGAATACATGAAAGTTTATAGAGCCATCATTCCAAATAATTTTTTCAATACTAATATGGTGCCATCTATCGCCATTATTGGTATGAACTTCCATATCTCCTGAGAAGCTTTTGGTTTCTTTTAGCTGATCCCAGGCCTGCTGCGCCGCATTTTGAGAAGTAAAGTGGTTGGCAAAATTTTGATCTGACTTTAGAAATAGTTCGTTAGCCGGGTTTGAACGCTCAATCAGTATCCCATTATCGTTATACAATGATGAGATCCTTTGCGATGCTTTAACAACCTTAGCAAATTTTTCTCCTGATCTATCTCTTGTGTGTATTGGATTTGCTTGAACAAGGTAATTGTGTTCGTCAATTTTGAGAAAAGAAACCTCATAAAGGTTCTTGTTCTGCTGTGGCACAGTTAGATTGAAAACAGAGGTATCATCAGAGGAAATATGTTGCCATTCAGCTGGCGGTGTAAGTTGACAAAAGTCTGCCTGTGTTTGACAGTTCCAGAGTAACCAAGCGGCTTTGTTTCCCCAGACATAACATCTTTTTTCGATGTTATAGCACCATACAGGTTGTTTTTTATGCGAGATAATCATCTTCCTTAATGACAATAACCTTACTATCTATATAGCTATAGGTTATTCATTTAAATCAGGATTTTTAATAGCTTACCTATATCAAAGTGGTTTATCAATAGTTGATACGATCAAAGTGGAAATTTAGTTAATATCACAAGTATTACTCTTAAAACACTATACTCATAAATGGTGATACGCAACTAAAAACCTTCAAAATTTGCCGTTACTACGGCCAGTAGCCAAATATCGTGCAACCGTGATTGGTAGTTAGGCCTTATTAATCACCCAGATGCAAAACATTATTTATCGCTATATTTAGAACAAAGTCAGGAATCAGCCTTTATTCATTTAAGTATTGAGCAGGTCCCTGTGACTGGTTATGTAAATCAAATTAACCAAATTTTGGAGCCGGTAGCTAAGGGAATAGGTTTTACAGCCCTGCCTAAAAGTGCTCTTGATATATTTAAAGAGCCGAAGCGCATAAGAATATTTTGACTGTTTATCTTTTTAGCGGGAAACGTTTTCTGCTGCTTAAAATATTGCTATCGAACAAGAGTTTTCATTATTTATGACTCACCGTATATATTAGCATTATTGTTGGTGTATTAATCCTGTATCTTGGTTTTCAAAACCATGGCATAAGTAGCCACTGACAGGTCTCTTTTTCTTGGCTATTTGGTGAAAATGTTCGTAGCCAACTGAAAATGCAAATGGGTTGGCGTTATAGTCTGCATAAGATTGATCACTGCCGTTCTTAGCCTCTCTAACACCAGCAGCGAATGAACTTAAAAAGTCATCACGGTTATTGATGATAATCGTTGTTGTGCCACTTCCTCCTTCAACAAGTTCTAAAGCACCTAATTCTATATACTTATCAACTACTGCATTATTGAAAAAGCCACTGTATTGCTCCGTTTCAACATCATAGGAAACCGGATAATCATCTGATGCTTCCATTAATGAAACAAATAGCTCTCTTACTTTTTTCGAAATCACACACTAATCCTTGCTTAACTGTATTAATAATCCAGATTTATATTCTAGTTCAAATTATTTAAACGCTTAGCGCAAATTTTAGCATTTACAAAATAGTATTATCCAGTGAATATTTTTATTCTCTACATTAGGCATTGTTGGTTTAGAGCTGACTACTAGCAATAATGCTACTAATATTGTAGCATCGTTATCCGTAGTGAATGTTGGTGACTAAGGATAAGAAATGTCTATACCTATGCCAGGAGAACAAGTAAGAGGCTCTAAAACAGGTAAACCGATTATGGCGCTACTCGACTTACTTAGTCGAACATGGGCATTGGGCATTGTTTGGCAACTAAGCCAAGGAAGTGCAACTTTTAGAGAGTTACAACAGCGCTGTGAGCAAATTTCGCCAAGCTTATTAAACACGCGGCTAAAAGAATTGAAAATGTTAGCGCTTGTCGAATCAACACCAAATGGCTATCAGTTAACAATCTCAGGGCAAGCGTTGTTTTCAATCATTGCTCCCCTTGGAGAATGGTCGCACCAATGGGCTAGCCAACTTAAAAAGGATAATGTATGAATTTAATGTACGCTAATATGCCGCTAGATAGGTGTAGTAATCAACGTAAAAATAAACGTTGGTTATCATCAGAGTTTAGGCATCAAGAAACATTATTTTGTATTATTAATGACGGCATGAGCTTTTTTTCTCATGATAATATGTTTACACCACTTTATTTGCGTAAATCACAACTTGATGGCCTACCTGTAGATAGTTGCATTTACTTGGGTAAAGGTTTAAGTCAAGGAACAGAGCCATTAGAATCTGGCAGTGTAAGATCGTTGTTTGCAGTAGACTTTAAAAAGTTACGCTTTTCTACCCAAGAACAGTTACTTAACATTGGGCAGTGGCTACAACTTCGTGAAGCAACCCCCAACTTAACTCCAGTAGATGCATCAATTCAAGCATTAGCTAAGGCATTGGTATACTGGCATTCAACACATCAGTACTGTGGTAAATGCGGTAACACAAATAGATCGGTTGATGCTGGGCACGCTAGGCGCTGTACTGAATGTAGTAACATGACATTTCCACGAACAGATCCTGCAGTTATTATGCTAGTAGAACATATGTTTCCTGATGGTATCGCACGCTGTTTATTAGGCCGTAATGCTAAATGGAGAGCAGGTATGTATTCTACGTTAGCTGGCTTTGTTGACCCCGGCGAAACATTAGAAGAAGCAGTAATAAGAGAAGTGTCAGAAGAAACAGCAGTCGACGTTGAAAACCCTCAATATATAAGATCTCAGCCGTGGCCATTCCCCGCTTCTGTCATGATAGGTTTTACTGCAGTAGCCACCTCAACCACCATTGATATTAGTAAAGATGACTTAGAGGATTGCCAATGGTTTTCTCGTGAACAATTAGCGAATTTCTATGCTGGTACTAATGTTCGAAATTATGTCGGTATTAACGTAGATAATAATACCAACAAAGGTGCGGATACTAATGCCAATGATACTGCTGATGCTAGTGTAGAAGAGAGTGTTGAGGTTACCAATGAAAAATATCAATATAGATTAAGCAGTGGTGATTCTATTTCATCTTACTTAATAACCGCGTGGAAAAATAAGGAGATAGGTCAATACTAAGGGGCTTAAATGGTTTATCTCACCTGAAGACAAGAGCAAGGATACTTTAAAGAATAAATACAAACCCGCCAAATTTTAAAAGCAAAGAGTAAAAAGGTTTACAACATGGTAAACCTTATTTCACTTCACGACCTATGTTAACTACCTAATATTTTAAGTGGCAGCGACAGAGCATCATTACCTGTTTGGCCAACAAGCCAAATGATGGCACTTAAACCACCAACGGTAACAACATACCATAGGGCTGATACAATTTGCGCATATCGATTAAGTGGCAGTAACTCGCTTAAATGCCGACGTTTATATTCAAAGAGTATTTCAATGCTGCCAATAGCCAGTAAAAATCCTAACAGTGCTAAACCAAAGTAATAACTAATAAAAACACCGAATACTGCACCTATTATACACGCTACTAAACCCACTTTAGAGTTAATTGAAAAAGCGATACTTTTAAGTACGTGACCACCGTCTAAGGGCAATATGGGTAACAAGTTGAATAAATTGAGTAGAGCATTAAATACTGCTAAACCGGCCAATATTTCTATGTCGGTAAGCCAATAACCAACTAAGCAGGCAATAGACAGTATTAAGCCAAAAAACGGTCCCATTATTGAAATAACAATATCTTGCCAACGAGTATTAATTTTGTCATCGCTAAGCGCTAACCCTCCGACAAAAGGGATCAGATAGATACCTTTAGTTTTCAAACCAAAATACTTCATCGCTTTAATATGACCATACTCATGAAAAACTAAACAAAGAACAAGTGCGATAGCAAACTCAATAGAGAATAACCAACTGTAAGCGGCTAAACTACCTGCAGCAAACAACACTTTAATAACCTTGGCACTTTTAAATAATTTTAAGCCAAGGCCTGCCATACCAACTAAGCTAAACTTTATGGGTTGCTTTTCTCCTTGGATGACTTGACGTTGCTCTATGTCTTTTTCATTGAGGGTATTTTCATCCTGCAACTCATTATTGACTAAAAGCTGAAATTGCAGATCAAAGGGCTGCCATTGCAATGAACCATTTAGCTCTACCAGCAATTCGCCCTGCTCGCTTTGTAAGGAAAACTGATGGGAAAATTTATCACTATCGACATTGGCATCAATTTGAGAAACGCATTGGTCACCCCAAAAAAGTTGCTGCCACCCTGCCATTGAACCTTCTAATCGTAGCGTTTTACCTAAACACGCTATTTCTAATAATTGCACTGAATAAACTCAACAAATAAAACATTGCCCGATTATCGCTATATTTATCGTTGCAGCAAGGTTTATCGACAAAAAACATCAAGTAAACGCAGACTATAGTTTTATATTCTTTAACTAGGGCCGTATATAGTTAAGTCTGAATTCATTTATGTCCTATTTACCTATTATTTATGATCTCGTGTAACCGCTAAAACACACTCTACAAGATAGTCAATTTGTTGCTCAGGGATTGATGCAAGATTAATTCGCCCGTTACTCAAACCGTATACGGCATATTTAACTCTTAGACTTTCCATTTGTTCTTCTGTTGCGGGCAACATAGCAAACATACCTTCTTGAGATAAAATATAATCAAAAAAATCATCACCTGAATACTGACGAAATGCGGCGCAAAGCTTTTTTCTTATCCCTTTAATTTTGGCATTTATCTCAGCAAGTTCATCTGACCACATTTTTTTCAATTTTGGCGTTTTCAAAATAGTTTTTACAATTTCAGCGCCATTAGAAGGTGGCACCCAATAAGTAGTTTTACTCATAATAGCGAGTTGAGATTGTGCTTTGTTTGCTTCATCTTGCGTTGGACTTAGAATATAAGCCGCACCTACTCTATCACTATATACACCAAAGTTTTTCGAACAACTTACGCAAAGTGCTAAGCGCTCAACCGCATTTGCGATAGCCAATAAGCCCATAGCATCTTCATTTAATCCGTCAGCGAATCCTTGATACGCGGTGTCGATTAACGGTAAAAATTTTGTTGATTTTGATAACTGTGCAATTTTTTCCCAGTGTTGCAAGGTTAAACGTAATCCTGAAGGGTTATGACAAGAGCCGTGAAGTAGTACAACATCGTTTTCGCCTAATTTCTCTAAGGTATTGAACATACCACTTTCATCAAGCATCATTGTTTTATGGTCAATAAAAGGGTATTCATCATAAGCCAAACCTGCAGCGACAATGGTTGGAATATGATTGGCATACGTTGGGTTACTTACCCAAATTTTTGCCTTAGGGTTAGCTAGTTTGACTAAATCTAATATGGCGCGTAAGCCGCCACTGCCCCCAGCTGTTTGAATACCACTGACATAACCATTAACGGCTTGGCTTGCAAAGGTAAGCTCCTGTAATAGTTGAACATATTCAAGATCACCTTTTGAACCGACATAACTTTTATTTCGTCCTGCATTGGCGAGTTGCTGATCTGCTTCCTTCACCGCTTTCATTAACAGTACGTTGTCACTTGAATCTTTATACACACCTACGGTTAAATCAACTTTATAAGGCCGTTTATCGTTGGATGAACGGGCCATCAAGTCTATAATCTCGTCAGATGCAGGTGGGGAAATATTGGCAAACATGGGTTCTCTTTACTGTTAATTAAGTAATAATATAATTAAAACTGTTCAATCATGGCAGAAAAATAAGTAACAAATACAAAAGGCCGATACATTATATATCGACCTTAAAATTGAGCTAAATAGATACAAGCTGCATGCAATAATACAACTTATTTCGGCTTAGAATATCCTGACCAAATATCTGCATTGATTGACGTTTTCTTTTTGCGTTTTTTCTTACCTGTACCTTCAGGTGCAGCCATCGGTTTACTTTCAGCTAAAATAGAATCATCAGCTTCAAAACCTTCAACTTGCTCACGTTCAAGCCAAATTTTGTTCTTCTTTTCGATCACTTTAAAATGATGATAATCTTCATAATCAATAAGTGATAATGCTAAGCCTACTTCACCAGCACGGCCACTTCGACCAATACGATGCATGTAATCTGATGGGCTTCTTGGTAAATTAAAATTGATGACCACAGGCAGTTTTTCAATATCTAAACCGCGGGCAGCAATATCCGTAGCAATTAATACTTCAATTTCGCCAGCTTTAAACCCATCAAGTACACGACTACGTTCGCTCTGACCTTTATCACCATGAAACACCGCTGCAGTGATGCCACGTTTAGCCAGTTTTTCAGCTAAGTGTTCACAGTGGTGTTTGGCATTGACGAAAATAAGTGCTTGCCGCCATTGGTTCTCTTTGATCAAATGCGCTAACACCGCCGTTTTCTCGCCCTTGTTAACAGTAAAAACACGCTGTACTAAAGTGCTGGCATCTGCACTTTGCAATTGTATTTCTATCGGGTTATTAAGCAACTCTTGGGTTAATGCTTTGACTTGTTGAGGAAAAGTCGCTGAAAATAATAAGGTTTGTTTTTTCTTTGGCATTAACGCTAACAGCGCTGTTAACTCTTCAGTGAAGCCTAAGCTTAACATTCGGTCTGCTTCATCAAGCACTAAGGTGTTAACCCGATCAAGCTTAATTGCATTACTTGAAATTAAATCGAGTAATCGACCCGGCGTTGCTACCAAAATATCGGTACCACCACGTAATGCTAGCATTTGAGTATTGACTGATACACCACCAAAAACAGCAACCGTTTTAATCTCACCGTTAAAATGCACTGCATATGATTTAACACTGTCAGCAACCTGTTTAGCTAGTTCACGGGTAGGCACTAGAATTAGTCCGGCAACAAAGTTACCTTTACTGTTTTTACTGCCTGAAGATATATCAGCGCGTAATTGCTGTAACATAGGTAATGCAAATGTGGCCGTTTTGCCCGAGCCAGTATTTGCTCCTGCGATTAAATCACGCCCCGCTAATACACTTGGGATAGCTTGTGCTTGAATAGGAGTTGGCTGTTGATATTTAAGCTCAGCTAACCGTGCTAACAAAGGTGTAATAAGGCCAAGTTCTGTAAAGTTTGCAGGAGTTCTGACTGTTGTCATTAAGTAAAGGGCTCAAAGTTAAAACAATGGCCGCATTTTAGCTTATTTATGCCCTATTAAGTTAGTAAAATCGTTCTATCAATGCCGTTATTCCATTAGTAAATTCATATCCCCTAGACCAATTTCGTGTAGTCGTTTAAGTTATATCAGGCTTGAAAAAAACGAGATAACACCATTCTTGTTGGTGTCCAAAAAGACGAAGCTAAAAAGGGATAACCACCGATGTTATTAACTTTCCTACATTGACGTCATAAATTTATTACTATCCTGATAAAAATATATCGCTCGTCCTAGAAGTTACAGTTTAAAATTAAAATAACTATTTTAGTCGAATAATTTAGCCTTATTAGCTAACCATGAACAATATAGTTTAATGGAACAGTAAATTTTATTCTTTGGGTTTATTATAAAATTCAACTAAAAAGTCAATTAACGCTCTTATCCTTGCTGTTAAATGTCTATTAGTCGGGTAAACAGCATATAAACCAATTTTTGATGCTTCTCTATCTTCAAATAATATTTTAAGTGTTCCATCCTTAATATGCGGTTCAACAGCATAAAGTGGACACCTTGCAATACCTACACCAGCAATTGCCATTTGTGTTACTGCCCGTGGAGAGTTTGCATGAAAACTACCCTTTACTCTATATGACTTTAATTCGTTATTAATCATAAAACGCCAATTAGTAGGTTCTTTGGTGGTCATTTGCAATAAACAATTATGTGTTGTGAGTGCACTTGGGTGTTCGGGTTCACCATATTTAAGTAAATAGCTAGGAGCTGCAGTTATGACTATTCTCATGTCTAATAGTTTTCTCGCTATTAGGGTCGAATCTTCTAATTTTCCAAACCGAACTGCTAAGTCAAACCCTTCTTCAATAATACTGACAACATGGTCGGCTAGCTGTAAATCTATCATCACTTTTGGGTGAACCAGTTGAAATTGCGCTACGGCTTTTACCAGCTCTTTACTACCAAAACCTGTGGGCGCTGTAATTCTTATACTACCTGCAAGTTCAGATTGCCGTTTTTGTATAATGCCTTCTAATTCATCAAACTGATCAAGTAGAGGCACACAACGTTCAAAATAAGCTTTGCCTGTATCGGTTAACGTCACACTTCGTGTTGTACGATAAAAAAGCTGCGTACCTAGTTTTACTTCTAATTGTTGTACATATTTACTCGCCAATTTAGTACTAATAGCTAGCTGTTTAGCGCCTTTAGTAAATGATTCATTAGTTGCTCTGTCTCTTATACACATCTCCGAGCCCACGAGACGTAGAGGAATCTCGT
>OJCW01000551.1_pt1 | contig 11645 bp, 8 predicted proteins | sample 1592461 | NCBI WGS metagenome assembly OJCW01 (sample SAMN05416884, study PRJEB24817) | seawater metagenome | isolation source: Sea water | place: Canada:Atlantic | collected 2013-11 | reverse complement strand
CTACACAGAGTAGATCGTCGGCAGCGTCAGATGTGTATAAGAGACAGCATATATGTAGTACTTTAATGGCATCTTTATTGCTAGTGATTACACTATAGTAATTATTTGACATAATAAGGTGCTGCGTATGAAAGCGTTTGCTTTAATCCCCCTCATTTCTTGTAGTTTACTGAGTGCGTGTGGAGGCGGTGGCGGTGATAGCGATAATACAGTTGTTGAAACGTCTGTTAATGCTGGAGCCGATTTACAAATTATCGAAAAATCTGAATTTACCATCACAGCACAAGGTTCCCCCGCTGATGGTACGTTTTCATGGCAACAAGTTAGTGGCCCAAGCATAGAAGGTTTCCCCCTTGAAGGCGCTGAGCAAACACTTACTGCACCTGACGTAAAAACTGATAGTGAAATAATATTAAGAGTGAGCTATCAAAGTACAGGTAGTAGCGCTGTTAGTGACGACATTTCTATTTCAGTGAGCTCTAATAACCAACTACCTCTTGCTGTTGTTACACAAACATCTCCTGAAACACTTCCCTCTGTATACAAAGATACAGTGACTTTGAGTGCCCTAGAGTCGAGCGATCCTGATGATAATGGCCAAATTGATAGTTATTTGTGGCAATTGCTATCGGGTCCTGATTTAGATATTGAGAGTTTTAATGAATCAACTCTTAGTTTTTCTCATCCATTACTTGAAAGTAACGTGAATTTATCTTGGCAGCTAACTGTCACTGATGATGAAGGTGGCGAGGCGAGCACTCAATATTCAATGACACTCAACAAAACAAATGAGTTAGTAGATGCAAATGCAGGCGCAGATCAAAATGTCGAAGAGTTTGAGCAAGTAACGCTTGATGCTACAAATAGCGAAACAGTTACCGATACCTATAAGTGTGAATGGCAACAACTTACCGGTAATAGCGAAACATTAAGCAATAGCGACCAATGTACAACGACATTTTTTGCCTCAGATGTTGATACTGAGTCTACATTGAGCTTTGAAGTCACGGTAACCGACTCAAAAGGACGCACCGATACAGACTCTTTATTTGTTGATGTATCACCCAAAGCACTTGGACTCATCAACGATAGTGGTGTTGGTGAGTGTTATAACAATACTCAACGTATTAATTGTGAGAGTGATGACTTTCCATCGCAAGATGCAGAGCTTGGACGCGATAGCTATGCAAACCGCTTAGATAAAGTTGGCAAAGGTAATTTAGCGTTTGATTACACTAAACTTAATGAGTTTGCTGATGAAGTTGGTGATGATAGTAGTGACTTTACCTGTATACGCGATAATGTTACTGGGCTTGTATGGGAGGTGAAAAGTGTGGCATCTGGCACGGTACCAAATACTTCGTTACGTGATGGTCAAAATCATTACTTTTGGGATGTAGGGAATACGACTTTTACCGATACCAGTACAGCCAATTCAACGTGTCCGGACAATACAAGTTGTGGAGTACAAAGTTATATAAACAAAGTTAATGATTTAGATTTTTGTGGTGGTACAAACTGGCGATTACCTACTTATACAGAGCTTTTGGGCTTAATTGATTACGGTAAACAAGGGCAAAGTATATTAATTGATGAGGCATTTTTTCCTAATATGCCAAGTGAAAGTGCATTAAGCCATTTACGTTACTGGACCTCACAAACAGCAGCTGATGGTACCAGTTTATCTCAAGCGTATATCATTGATATGAGTGATGGTAACGACCTTGCTTATCCAAAAGAAAATACTGCTTATGTACGTTTAGTTAGAAGTCGTTAGGAGAAAATAATGAAATTAAAATTAATCTATGCACTAGCAACTATAAGCTTGAGCTTTAATATTGCAGCGGCGCAAACGTGCTACGACGGTGCAGATACCACAACACCGACAGATAGATTTACCATAAATGTAGATGGCACAGTGTCTGATAGTGAAACAGGCCTTATGTGGCAACGCTGTAGTTATGGGCAAACTTATAATACAGAGACACAACTTTGTGAAGGCTCAACACCTTCTCTTACTTGGCAAGAGGCACTACGCGGTGCTAAAAATGATACAACCGCAGATTACGATGATTGGCAAATGCCTAACATTAAAGAATTGGCGAGTATTTTAGAGCACAGTTGCACAGAGCCGAGTATTAATGAAGACGTATTTTTGGGCACTAAGCTTCAAAACTATTGGTCAAATACATCGGGTGTAAGCACAATGAGCTCAGCGTGGGTTTATCAATTTGATAGTGGGTTGAATAGCTTACATGCTAAAACCAGTAATGTGTATTTACGGTTAGTGCGCTACGAAGAGTAAAATGCATACTAAGATTAGACAGACAAAAGTGCAGTCTTAAAACAGCTGCACTTTTTTTGTTTTACATAAATTTACGTTATTTCAATAATAAAGCGCTTACAACGTTGTCACTCAGCGCATTTTTTTGCCATTATAGGCCGTGATTTAATTACGAAGGAACATCACGGTGTATTTAAGCTATTTTGGCCTGAACGAAAAACCTTTTTCGATCTCGCCCAACCCTCATTACTTATTTTTAAGTGAACGACATAAAGAAGCCTTAGCACACCTTACCTATGGATTAGGTGAAGACGGTGGTTTTGTATTATTAACAGGTGAAGTAGGTACAGGTAAAACTACAATTACCCGCAGTATGTTAGAGCAGCTTCCTGAAAACACTCAAGTAGCGATGATCCATAATCCAGCGCTTTCAGAGCTGGAGTTATTAGCCAGTATTTGTGATGAGCTCAACATTAGTTACGATGTTCATAATGCGACGCTTAAAAGTCTTACCGATATTATAAAAAAGCATTTAGAGACTAATAATAAATCGGGCGGGCACACTATACTTATTATTGACGAAGCACAATTACTTGCCCCTAACGTGCTTGAGCAATTACGTTTGCTGACAAATATAGAAACCGATCATAAAAAATTATTACAAATAGTATTGGTTGGTCAACCAGAGCTGCAAGACCTTTTGAAGCGCAACGAATTAAGGCAACTTGCCCAGAGGATAACGGCTCGTTACCATTTATTACCACTTACGCAAGGCCAAACTGTCGCTTACATAAAGCATCGGTTACATATTGCAGGGTGTGATAAAGGAATCTTTTCTATGGATGCCATGCAAGCTGTTCATCAATTAACTGGCGGTGTGCCACGATTAATGAACTTGGTATGTGAGCGTGCTTTAGTTGGGACTTTTGCAAAGCAGCAGTTGATAGTTGATAGCGATATAATAAAAAAATCAGCCCATGAGTCATTACCCATGGATTTTGTCGCACCGGTTAACGAAGCTAACAAAGCAACGTCATTTGTACCCTATAGCCTTGCATTCGCTGCTTTATTTGCCGTAGGCATTGGGCTTTCATTTATTTTATAGTTAGGTAAGTTATGTCTTATTTATTAGATGCGCTAAAGCAGTCGCAGCAATCAGATATGAGTGCTGAACAGTACGACTTACAATCTGAGCAGTTAAAGCAACAGCAAGCACTTAAGCGTTATAGACGATTAGCATTAGTATTTGGTACAAGCTTAGCTGCTTTTATTGCGGTAGCGGGTGGCTTTACCGCCGGAAAGTGGTTTCAAAGTACGACTTTATTAAACGCAGCGGAACCCGCTGTAATTAAGGTGGTGGAAAGCGAAAAATCATCGCCTAACAAAGACGTTAAAGAGGAAGATGCTGAAGCTGAAGCTGAAAAACAGCAAGTAGCTAAGTTGGAGCCTGCTAAAGTAGCTCCAACAAATACTGCAACGATTGAAGGGCAACTTGTGCATGTGCAAACCCCCAATGGTGTACAGCAAATGTTATTAACCCCAAATGGTCAGTATATTCCTATGCCGTCGAGCCAGGTCACGAGCGCAGCAGGTTATAATCAGCAAAACATGCAACAAGTAATGCCTGTTCAAAATTATAATCAGCCAGCGTTTAACCCACAAAGTAATTACAATCCAAATAATGCACAAAACACTGCGGTATTTGGGCAAAATCAAAATACCGCATCGGCTCAACTTGATATGAGTAAATATAAAGTATTGGGTAAGCCAATTAATGGCAGCACCCAATCTCAACAGACGAGTGACCCTGAGCTTGATGCTGTGCCTACAACTCTTAAAAATGCATTTGCGCAAGCTATACAAGATGTCGAAAAAAACCAAGATTATGAAGTTACTCAAGCGTCAAAAACGTCATCACGTGTTGAGCCTGTTGAGTTATTACCTGATGGTTTGCAATCAATGTTACCTAGTATTAAATATCAAGCGCATATATATTCATCGAGTGCTGATAAACGTTGGATCAAGCTAAATGGCCGAGAATTACACGAAGGAGAAAGCATAGGAGCTCTAACAGTCACAGAAATTACACCTGAGCAAAGTGTGCTAGATTTTGATGGTTATGAGTTTAGCTTAAAAGCTTTGCAAGACTGGCCGCAGTAAGCGCTTAGTTATCTGTTGAGAGCTCGGTAGAATATTGAGCTCTCAATAGTGCTTAGGATAATATTGAATTTTTATAAAAGCGTTCTAAATCAATGTTATATTCTTTAGGTTTAATCGCTGACTCAAGAGTGTCTACAGTTTTTTTATTAGATAAATCAATATCTTTTACTTCGGTGTAGCGGCTATGCTTAGCGCTGTAAAATGTTTTAACGACAGGTTTTAGTGGTGCCCCCGGATTACTCTCGGTGACCAAACCGACTCTTTGGCTCGATAACCTTACAAGCGTTCCTACCGGATGGATGCCAATACATTGAATAAATTTATTAAGCAGCACAGGATCAAAGCTATCAGGGCACCCGTCTTTTAATATTTTAAACGCCTTTATTGGCTCCATGCCTGCTTTATAAACACGTTCTGCGGTAAGTGCATCATAAACATCTACAATTGACGCCATACGCACATACTGACTTATCTCGTCACCTTTTTTACCAAACGGGTAGCCTTTACCATCGAGTCTTTCGTGGTGCATACCTGCAATATCTACCGCGATCCCTGTTAACCCAGAGTCTTCTAATATCTCTTTACTGAAAAGCGAATGCATTTTCATTATTTTAAATTCGTCGTCTGTAAAGCGCCCAGGTTTGTTTAGCACTTCATCAGGGATTTTTATTTTACCAATGTCGTGTAATAGTGCGCCGGTAGTCAGCTCAACAATAGTGTCTTTCTCTATATTTAAGTGTTTTGCAAAAATACCCATTAATATTGATACATTAATTGAGTGCTCAAGTAGGTAGGCATCTTTTTGGCGCATTTGCGTAAGGCAGGCTAGGGCATCTTGATTTCTAAAAACAGAATCCATAAAGCCACTTGCCAGTTCTCTAAACGGTGCTATATCTATATCACGGCCAGCTTTTATATCTTTAAATGCTTTTATTTGCAGTGTTTTTGCTTCGTCATAAAGCTTTTTTGCTTTTCCCATTTCTTGCTCAGCGCTGTTTATTTTTTGCCAAGGATCACGCTTTATTTTTGTTGTAGGTGTAGCGATAGGATCTTTTTCAGGGACTGAATCAATGAGGGTTTTATCTGGGTCAATTTCTACTTCTAAAATACCTGCTTTTATCAGGTTATTAATACCAGCTTGAGTTTTAACCCAGCCTTGGTTTTTAATTTTAATACTGCCAGTTTGTTTGGTAACGCTTTGCACAAACATACCTGGGACTAACTTAGTAATAGGAATGGTTTTCAATTTTACGGCTTCAGTTGTTAATCTACTTTTAAACTAACAAACTTATACGTAACGACCAAATAAAAAAGGCACTTTACAGTGCCTTATTTTATTTTTTAGTAAAAAAGCATTAGCTTAATTATTCATCATCTTCAACAAGCGTCATTAGCGAGGTATTACCGCCTGATGCTGTTGTATCAATACTAATTGTTTTTTCAGTAATTAAGCGCTTGATTAATGTATCGTAATACTCAGAGCTAATTACCGGTAAAATTGCGCCTTTACGCTGTGCAAGCTGTTGGCTAAAGTAGCCTAAACGAGACGAGCGAGCAGCAACTACCGCACCAGCTAAATGAGGGTGAGCCAAGATAGCTTGTAACTGATTAGGTTTAGCTACTTGGAAAACACCTTCAGCAACACCTGTAGAGATAAATTTATCTTTAAAGGCAACAGCTTCATCGTAAAACAGCTCAGACGCTACAGTAATTACCGTATTACCTGCGGCAATAGCGGTAATGATAGACAATGCCCAAAAGTTAAATGATGTGCTCTTATCTGCATAACACACTACACAACCACGCGCTTCTAGATGAAGTGTATTAGACTCACCCGTTGGCCCTGGCAGGGTAGTAAATTTACGCATGTGCTTTTCAAGGCGGTTAAGCTGTGCACGAGCTTCTGATAATGTTAATGCTAAATCGTCTGCTAAATCGTCGATAATTTCTACCGTCGCGATTTTAGCAAGCAACTGACGTACAGCTGAAACTCGGTCGTTTAGTGGTGTTGCACGCCAGATTTTTTCATCGCGCATTGAGTTAGCCATTAGCTTTTTAACTTGCTCATTTGCACCGCTGTAGTGGTGTAAATCAAGCTCATCTGGCGTCAGGTTTGTCATTTGCACGTTATCTGGTGATGCCTTTTCTTTTACTAAACGTTGAAGGTAGTTAGGGCCACCGGCTTTAGGGCCAGTACCTGATAAACCACGGCCACCAAATGGTTGCACACCAACAATAGCACCAATCATGTTTCGGTTAATGTAAACATTACCCGCACGTGACATTTTAGCAAGGTACTCACAGCGCTCTTCAATACGTGAATGTACACCCATTGTTAAGCCATAACCTGTGTTGTTAATTTGATCCATTACATCATCAAGTTCGCTCGATTTAAAGCGAACAATATGAACACATGGGCCAAATACTTCACGCTTAAGTACTGATAAATCTTTGATTTCGTATAAACGAGGTGCAAAAAAGTATGCGCCATTTTGAGTGTTATCCGGGATTTTACACTCGTAATGAAGTATAGAGTTACCTTTTAAGTACTCAACGTGCTCGTTTAAGTTTTTAAGTGCTTTTTCATCAATTACCGGACCAACATCAGTTGATAGTAACGATGGATCGCCAATGTGTAACTCAGCTAGCGCACCTTTAAGCATTTCAATAATGCCATCTGCTACGTCATCTTGAATGAATAAAACACGAAGAGCAGAACAACGTTGCCCAGCACTTTGAAAACCAGAACTGATCACATCGTCAACTACTTGCTCAGGAAGCGCCGTTGAGTCAACAATCATACAGTTTTGGCCACCTGTTTCTGCAATTAACGGTACTTGAATATCGTTACGTGCAGCAAGTGTTTGAGAAATTAATGTGCCTGTTTCAGTAGAGCCTGTAAACATAACCGCTTGAATGCGCTCATCAGGAACAATTGTTTTGCCTACTTCTGAACCACGAGCAATAACCGGTTGAACAACATGCTCAGGTAAACCAACAGACAACATTAGTTCAATAGCACGAAGGGCGATTAAACTTGTTTGCTCAGCAGGCTTTGCAATTACAGTGTTACCTGTAACAATCGCAGCGGCAACTTGGCCTAAGAATATTGCAAGCGGGAAGTTCCACGGGCTAATACATAAAATAACGCCACGGGCTTCAAAACGCTCATCTTGCGATAGCTCCTCAGCGCGCGCCGCGTAGTAACGGCAAAAATCAACCGCTTCACGTACTTCATCAATACCATCTTGCGCTACTTTACCTGCTTCTTTAATACAGATAGCAACAAGTTCGTCGTGATGACGCTCTAATATGTCAGCAACTCGACGCAGTAAGTTAGCTCGCTCTCTTACTGGTGTTTGTGACCATGACTCAAGTGCAGCTTCAGCGTTAGCCAGTAATACTTTCATCTCTTCGCCAGTTTGCAGTTTAACGTGGCCGATGATTTCTTTGTGATTTGCAGGGTTTTTAACTGCAAGTGAGCCTTCAGGTACTTGGCTTTGCTCAATTAAGTGCTCGTTAAACCATGTTTCAAGATTCTCTTTGAAAGGGGTAATAACGTTAATGTCGGTTAAATCCATGCCTTTAGAGTTAGCACGTTCTTCACCGTATAAATCAATTGGCATTTTGATTTGCGTATTGTACTTGTTACGCAAGCCTTGCAATGTTTCTACAGGGTCTGGAAGTAATGATTCAACAGGTTTTGTTGTATCTACAATGGCGTTTACAAATGATGAGTTAGCACCATTTTCTAATAAACGACGAACAAGGTACGCAAGGAGGTCTTCGTGTTGACCAACTGGGGCATATACGCGGCATTGAATTTTTTCTTCGTTAACGATTTGGTCGAATAATGACTCACCCATACCGTGCAAACGTTGAAATTCAAAACCAGTGTTGTCGCCTTTGGCTACTTCTAAAATAGTTGCGGCAGTGTAAGCGTTATGTGTAGCAAATTGCGGATAAAGCACATCGCGCGCTTCAAGCATTTTAATAGCACACGCTTTGTAAGAAACGTCTGTTGTTGCTTTGCGGGTAAATACTGGGTAGTGATCTAAACCATCTTGCTGTGTGGTTTTGATTTCAGTATCCCAGTATGCGCCTTTAACTAGACGTACCATCATCTTGCGACCAACGCGGGTTGCAAGGTCAGTTAGCCATTCAATTACAAAAATAGCGCGTTTTTGATAGGCTTGAACCGCTAAGCCAAACCCTTGCCAATCACCAAGATCTTCATCACTGAATACCGCTTCAATTACATCTAATGAAATATCTAAACGGTCTGCTTCTTCTGCATCAACGGTAAAGCCGATATCGTATTTTTTAGCGGCAAGAGCAAGTTCTTTTAACTTAGGGACTATTTCTTCCATCACACGGTCTTTATGAGTGAACTCATAGCGCGGATGAATAGCAGAAAGCTTAACTGAAATGCCAGGGCTCTTAATTGGACCACGACCATTGGCCGCTTTACCAATTGAGTGTATAGCATTCATGTAGCTGTCAAAGTAACGCTTCGCATCTTTCATTGTGCGCGCGCCTTCGCCTAGCATATCGTAAGAATACACATAACCTTTTTGCTCTGTTTCGGCTGCACGTTCAATTGCTTCGTCAATGGTACGACCCATTACGAATTGCTTGCCCATAATTTTCATAGCAAAGTTTACAGACTTACGAATAACTGGCTCACCTAAACGACCAATGGTCTTTTTAAGCATGCCGAACTGTTGTTCTTTAGTTTTGTCTGTGTAGTTAACCATTTTACCGGTAACTAATAATCCCCAAGAAGATGCGTTTACAAATAAAGAATCGCTGCTTCCTAGATGAGAGCTCCAATCACCTTTGGCTAACTTGTCACGAATAAGTACATCTTGAGTTGCTTTATCTGGTACGCGAAGCAGTGCTTCGGCCAAACACATTAATACAACGCCTTCTTCACTAGAGAGTGAAAATTCATTTAAAAGCGCATCAACACCGCCTTGCCCATCTTGCTCTTTACGAATGTTCAAAACAATCTGGCGGGCTCTTTCCCAGGCACGACTTCGTGCTTTTACGCCTACTTCTGCAAGCGGTAAAATATGATCAATAACTGCATTTTCATCTATGCGGTAGAAGTCACGGATTCTTTGTCTGATAGGACAAGTAGTAGTTAAATCGCCGTTGAATAACATAAGCAACCCTCAGGATGTTAAGAATTAAAGTAAAATTAATTACCAATAAATTACCAGTGATATTGTGAGTGCATTCTAATTAAAATTCAGCAGAATATGCTGGTTAAATTTCGCGATTTACGATAATTTACAGGGTATAAATTTAACTTATCCGCATAAAATTCTGTTATGACAATTCCAAATAGATTACGCATGCTAGATCGTATTGATTTAGCCATACTAGACGTTCTTCAAAAGAACGGCAGAATTTCTAATGTTAACCTCGCAAAACAGGTTAATTTGAGTGCCAGCCCGTGCCTAGATCGGGTTAAACGATTAGAGCAAGAAGGGTATATTGAAGGCTATTATGCCAAGCTTAGCGAAGCTAAACTTAATCAGAGCTTAGTAGCGCATGTTCAAGTATCGCTTGTTGCTTCAAATACAGCTGTATTTAAAGTATTTAGAGAGCACATATTAAGGATAGAACAAGTAGTCGAATGTGACATGGTTGCTGGTGGTTATGATTACTTATTAAAAATTCGCGTTTCTAATATGGAAGAATATAGACAAGTTCTTGGCGACTTAGTAGATATTCCCGGCGTGGGTACTCATCATACTTATATGGTGATCGAAAAGATTAAAAAGGATGAAGGATTGTTAATCGATATTTAAGCTTTTCTCAAGTCATAAAAAAACCGCAATTGCGGTTTTTTTATTTTAGTAGATAAATGCTATACCAAATAGTTAGTACATCACCTTATACATAATTTATTACGACCTTCCGACTTCGCTCTGTATAAGGCAGTATCCGCCGCGCATATTAATGCCTCAGATGTTCTGTATTGATTATTGTATTCACACGCTAAACCCTGACTTACACTTATTTTTACATTCGCTGGTAAACCGAGATCTCTAAAATTAATGTTGAGTATTTTTTCTTGAATACGCTTAGCAATCATTTGTGCATTTGAAATGTGCGAACGAGGCAGCACAACAGCAAACTCCTCACCACCATAGCGTGCTACTAAACTGTCTTTAGATGGTAAGCACTCTTCAATTGTACGAGCGACTTTTTGAAGGCACTTATCACCTTTTACATGGCCAAAGTTATCGTTAAATAATTTAAAGTAATCAATATCAATAAGTATAAAGCTAAGAGGCTGCTTGTTAACTATGCACTCTTGCCAATTTTTAATGATGGTTTTTTCTAAAGTACAGCGATTAGCGATACCAGTGAGATGATCAAGTCTGGCTACGTTTTCCAGTACTTTGTATTTTTTAACGTGCTTTGAAATATCATGCATTATACAAATAAAAAGTGGGGTACTTGCGACTACCGATTCGGGTAAACATGATATAGATAACTCAACATCTAAACAGTTACCATTGTTTTTTCTTATTTTAACTTCTTTCGGACCATGATTGAGTGGTGTTTGATAGTTGTTTTTCCAACTTTCAAACATGTAAGCATAGTCATCGCGATACTGTTCTTGTAAACAATCTTGCCATTTTTTACCTATTAATGAATCAGACGTTACATTGAAAAAACGTGCTGCTACGGGATTTACTGATTCAAACACCCCATCTGCATTAACAATAAAAATAGCATCGGCCATGACATTAGTGACATTAATAATTGCGCTTATTTTTTCATTGTTAACGGTATTAGAAATGCTGCTGATTAATGCAGATACAGCGCTGTCGGTGTTGTTTGCTTTGCTATTTTCATTATTGTTAGACATGGTGTTGCTCATTTTTATTGTTAATGAAACTTTATGTCTAGCAGTTTATTCAATTTATCGTTTTTAAACCTTTCGGTAACCTTCTGATTTAAGTTGTTGTTATTTAAGTTTATTTAAGGGGCGTTTTTAAATAAATTACACCGCAATTAATATGCCTGTGCAATTTAAAAATAAGCATTACTAATTAGAGTTCTTTTTCATTCTTAACTTGAGGATCAGCGCTTTCATATTTATTGCCATTACACTCAACGTTAAAGATTAAGCATACAGAGCCATTATTTTCATCTGTGTCGGTAATGATAATTGTGTGGC
>OJCW01000550.1_pt1 | contig 11647 bp, 10 predicted proteins | sample 1592461 | NCBI WGS metagenome assembly OJCW01 (sample SAMN05416884, study PRJEB24817) | seawater metagenome | isolation source: Sea water | place: Canada:Atlantic | collected 2013-11 | reverse complement strand
GTCTCGTGGGCTCGGAGATGTGTATAAGAGACAGTTCGATAACTAATTAATCACCGTTTTTGTTAATGTTGGTTAATTAGTTACATGCCAATCTTTCATTTTTACCTGATTTTAGCAGTACTACTGCGCGCACCAATAAAGTAATCCCTACTAGCATCACAACCACTGTGATTAATAGCCCTTGGGTAAAGCTTTCATTTTGTTCGGCAATGATTCCAACAAGTGCTGGTGCAATAACCTGCGCGAGCCCGTAACTGAAGGTGAGGTGACTCATCGCGCGGGATGAGTTTTCTGGATACAGTCGTCCAACCATGGCCAATGTCATACTAACAATGCCAATAAAGCTGAAACCATATAATACGGCGCTAATAAAAACCACTGTCGTTGATGGATCAATTAATAGCAGAGCAGTACTGATCATATTGAGAATATAGGCTTGAAAAAGTGATGACCACAGTCCAACCTTTCGCACATAAATGTCCCACAACCAACAGCCCGGTGCCGCGGCTATCCCAACTATTAACCAAACAGCCCACCCTAAGCCTTTCATGCCTGGGAGTAACTCGACTATCGCAATAAGAAATGTGGCAGTGACTACATAGCCAAAACCGGCACAAAAATAAGCCGACTGCAACGTCAGAAAAAACTGTTTAGAGGGCAGAGCTTTAGCTTGTTTGTGTACTTCGTTTTGTGTGCTTAGTGTTGATTTAGAAAAATCAGGAAACCAATAAAATATAGGGATAATGAGTATTAACGCTATTAGGCCATAAATTACCCACTGTTGATCCCAAGAATAGTTGATTTTTATAAGTTGAGCAGTAATCGCCGTTAAAACAATACCTATTCCTAAGCTTGAAAAAAAAATTCCTAGCTCTGCTTTGGCGTTGTTGTGTCTAAGCCAGTGCATTAATAGTCCACCACCAAGCAATACACCTGCGGCGCTACTTAACCCTGATACATAACGTAATAAATACCATAACCATTCATTGGTTGTTATTGCCATGCACAGTGTTGTCACCACTGCGGCGATTAAGCCATACCGATACAATTTAATTTTTAACTGGAAGCTATGCATAAAAGAAATGAGCAGCGCTCCACAAAGATATCCAGCATAATTTGCCGCAGCCAAGAAACCGGCTATGGTCTCAGTCAGGCCTATATCTTCGGTCATTTCGGGCAACATGGGAGTATACGAAAAGCGTGCAATACCCACAGTGATAATACCCCCTGTTACACAGGCTAGTTGAACCTTTGCTTGTTCCGATAATTTCATATTACATTGCTTGGTCATTATGTTTATACCTAGGGTATCCAATTTTTGAAAGACAATCTTTATACACTATGACAATATATAAAGACAAAGCGCCAAAATAACTAAATAGATGTCACATAATCTAAATAAACTTGAGTTACTGGATTTGAAAAAGCTGCCTCGCGATATTTTTGTTCGCCAGCAGGCCATGCCAGCCAAACACTACTTCCCTGAACACCAGCACAGTTGGCATCAACTTCTATATGCTATCTCGGGAGTACTAACGGTTGATGTTATTGGTGAAAGGTTTTTTATTTCACCAGGCAATGCGGTTTGGTTACCGTGTGGATGTCGTCATAGTGTTTCAACCGAATATGGTGCTGAACTAAAAAGTTTGTACATTGATGGCAGTTATCAGCAATTGCCTACTGATCAAAGTCTTGTGCTGAAAATATCGCCCATCATAAAAGCATTAATAATAGAAGCATCCTCTTTTGACGTGCATTACCCTACATCAGGATATGAAAATGAGGTGGTTTCGTTAATGCTAAATACGTTGCCACGATTGGAACATATTATCGAACAGCTTCCTTGGCCTAGCTCATCAGATCTATTGAGGATGTGTCGTCAACTTTATGATCAACCGGGAGAGAAACAAACAACGCAGGTGCTTGCAGAACGTCTAGCCATGTCGAAGCGAACGCTAGAGAGAAAATTTCACAAAGAAACGGGTATGGCTATTCAAGCTTGGAACCTCAGGCTGCGATTTTTAAAGGCTATTGAGTTACTTACCGCAGGTCATAGTATAACCAGTGTTGCTTTAGATTTAGGCTACAGCTCTTCATCTCCATTTATTTATATGTTTCGAAATAATGCCGGCATGAGCCCGAGAGAGTATTTAACCAGTTTTACTCTCCCGAATGAAAAATAATGCTACTACATCATCACCTTAATTTACGTTTGATGATTGATGTATCACCAAGTGAATAGTAGCCTTTAACAGGTAGAAGTTGGAGCAACCATCGTTGGTCTAACTTGATGTCTACGCATTATGCCGGGAATAGCCCCACCATTTGTTTGCCAGTTTGCTGCGGCGTTACCGACACTTTTGGCTCGTCTAGTGGCTGCCATTCTGCGGTTTGTACCTAGTGGATTACCAGCGGTATGACTCGTGGTTCCTTCGTTATGCCAATAGGTTCCAGTAACCCATAAAAAACAGGCTTCTAAACAACAATAATCCCAATCAATATCAAAGGTAGAGTTACCTTGTGCATCAGAACCATGTGCAGACATAGTTGCTCTTAAAGCGCCTTCAGTACAATTATTAGTACAGCCTACTGCTGGCATAAACGATAGCAAAATAGCTAACAACATTAAAAATTCCAATAGTAGTTTTAGCAGCTCTACTAATTCTTCTTGTGATGCGCCAATCGTTTCTGTAAAAGTAAAATCAGTCATTATCGGGCTGAGCGTAATGGGCGCAGGCGCAAGCTTAAGAAGTGATTGATGACAACCACAGTCACCAATGGGTCCTAACCCCGGAATATTAATGGACACAATGTCATTGTTTTCTGCTTGATACTGCTCAGCGGCGAGCAAAACCATGTGCTCAGCTAAGTCAGAAGCACACGCTCGAAACTCTTGTATTGAACCTAAAGCTTTTGCATTCTCCTTAGCACTTTCTAACAAAGAAGGAGGTGGTTTTATACTGTCTCCTAATGCTAAAACACCCATGCCAGCGGTTGCCAAAGCATCAGCTAAAACTTCTTGCTCTTGCGTATCATCACATCTATTTTGTGGATCACGATTGTTTAATGCTTTTGCTAAACTATAAAGGTGCTCACCTAAGTTATCGGTTACATCGGTTTTTAATTTTTCATCTTCTGCCGCAAACTTACTGCCTATACCACTTAATCCTACGCCTAAGGTTTCAAACGCTTTGGACAGCGATTGCTCCTTTGCTTTTTTGACTAAGTTTTCTAGAAGTTTTGCTATTTTATCTAGTTGACTATTGCTCAACTGATTTTCTTTGTTTTTAGTGGCCATGATCGGCACTCCCAGTGTTGGCTGCCAAACGGCAAAGACAGCGGTGATAGTTACTTTAACGTAGTCTATATCACGGGTTTTGTCGATTTTGTCTAACGCAAGTCATGGGGTGTTAAGTCACGACTTTCACTAGTAAACAGTAAGTACCTTCTAGAGTTTTTATCTACAGTTGATTTAAAAACAGACAGGTTTAGAAAAAACATTAATGCTAGCTAGGTCAGAAAAAATATGCAGCAGAAAGTTTTTATGATAAAGCTATTGGTATGTTCTACCGTTATGCTTTAACCAACCACCAGTATTACGCCCATTGGGATCGTGATGAGTCCAATGAACCACACCCCCTTTTTTATTCCACTCGTATTCACCATAAAACGTAACAATATCACCTTTTGCAATAGTGTTAATGCGTGGAGCAAGATCAATATTATGTGCAATTAAAATAGTATGTCCCGTAGATAATTTAAGGATGAATTTTTGATGACGTGAGCCTTTATTGTCATCTCTTAATAAACGGGTAACCGTGCCACTCCCTTGAACTTGCACATCACTTTTACGTTGCTCAAATGCTGCTTGTAGTGACATAGCTTCAGCAAAGCTTGACCACTGTAGTAAAAAGAAGCTAATAAAAATTAATATTGATAGTTTTTTCATACGAGTAGCTCTCCTTAGGTAATTATGCTCGACTATCTAATTTAGATATTAGATTTGATAAATAATTTAACATTTCTTCTCCACCTAATGTAACTTCATCTGGTGTAAACTGAACTCTTCTACCTACAACAATGTCCTTTTGTATATCCCTTTCAGAAGACTTGCGTAATTGATTAATTAATTTTTCATCTGCAATTTCACCCGCATGGGCAATTGCATGACGACAAGCTTGCATGGTAATAATGTTATTAATAGTTTTATCCCAAGGTAATTCAAGACATAGAATATCCTTCATTGCTCTTGAGATACTTCCCATATCCTGAAAGCTAATATCAAACTTTTCTGAGATTATTGCGCCAATATTTTTATTGAGATCAAAATCATAAGATTTCAGTTCTTCCAAAGTAAATTTAAGGTCTTTCCCCTTGAATTTTTTAGGAATATTATTTTTAAGTAGCTCTGTAGCTGCACAATTAAAGAAATCATGAATAGATGAAGAGAAGTATGAAACTAATAAAACAACACACTGATTATAAATTAACTTATAACCTGGCTTTAATGACTCGTTATTTTTTATGGATTTGAGCTGAGATAAAGCATTTTCGCCAAGTTGGTGAGCATTTTCTATTCCACAATTTCTCAAACTACTTTGTCGGTCTTCAAGAATTGATAAAGTAGTTCCTAATATAAGATCATCTAGGCGAAGTAGTTTATTAACACCATCAACTCTTTCTTTGAAATTTTTTAATATAGCTTGGTATTCTGACATTGCCGATCCTTGGATTTTGTATTTTTAATTTAATAGCGAAGCTTATGCATTTTCCTGCAAAAAACAGCTCACTTTATCCTTTCACTGTTAATAACAAATTCCATAACATTACGCCAATGAAAGCATTTATTTAAATTGAGTCATTATTTACTCGGACAAAAATGAACAAGTTGCGTATATCCCTAGATAGACGAAACAACCGAGAACAGGACTAATAACGACTATATTCATCCTAGTGCCAAATAAAACTAACTATCCAAAATGCCTATTAATTTAAGCTCAAAACTTACACCACTCTATCGTTAATCTTTCTAATCTTGCTACAACTGCAGTGCTACAGCTGTTTCTTTTTTCTTTTATTTGCTCACAAATAACAATCAAAAAACCATTTGTGTTTAGCATGTTTGTTGTTTTTTTATCTTTTATATATCAGTTGGTTAAGTGTTTTTTTATTTTGGTTTACACCTTGTTTTGTGTTCTTTGGCATAGCCTTTGCCCTTTACTCTATATCTTGAATTAACAATCGCGCTCATACATTTCAAATAGCGGTTATTAACCAATAGTGGAGTAGAAAGGAAATGCAAAGAAGAAATTTTTTTAAAGCTTGTGCCGGTTTATCCATTGCTGCCGTTGACATAACGGCCAAAACGGCAGAAGCCAAGCCTAAAAAACCTGAGAAGATGCGTCCGCAGGTAGGTGATTATCTCGTTCATTACGATATAGAAGAAGGCATAAAGCCAATATTAGTCAGTGAATTAGTTTTAAACGAAGAACAAACAATGGCTTTTCCACAAGACAGCCATTCTAAAGTTGTTCGTGATGGTTCTCGCTTTAACAAAGTCATGGTGATGCGTTTAGACCCTGAAGAATTAGACGAGAAGACCCTAGCAAACTCAGTGAACGGCATTGTCGCTTATTCAGCCATCTGTACCCATCAAGGCTGCGATGTGAACTCGTATTTAAAAGACTCAAAAGAGTTCTTTTGTTTTTGTCACATGTCGCGTTTTAGCCCGCACAATGCTGGCCAAGTCACCAACGGCCCCGCTAACAAAAAGTTAGCAATGTTACCTATTGAACAAATAGGGGATCAGTTAGTCGTTCGCAAAAAATTCACACGTAAACCAGGACCTTCTAAATAAATTAACAGAATTTAAAAAGTACACGTAAAGAAGAATAAACTTTAAACACCCGATAGGAGTTACAACATGAAGAAAAAGATGAACTTAAGCTTGTTGTTCGCAGCAGCTATGGTGCCTGCAATGGCGATGGCCGGCAGCGTACTAGACAATTACAACCCAGTGACAGATGAACGATTGAAAAATCCAGAAGCTGAAAACTGGTTGCAGTGGCGAGGTAATTATGAAAGTTGGGGTTACAGTTCTTTAGACCAAATAAATACTGATAACATCGATGACTTAGTACCTGCATGGTCTTATGCAACAGGTGAATTAGAAGGGCATCAATCTCCACCTATCGTTAATGACGGTGTAATGTTTGTTTCAACGCCAAACAATAAAGTAATTGCACTTGATGCTAAAACAGGTCAAGAGTTATGGAGCTTTAAAAAGGAAATTCCTGAAGAGTTATTTCAGCTTCATCCAACTAACCGTGGTGTAGGTTTATACGGCGATAAAGTTTATGTTGCTGCAACTGACGCATGTTTAGTCGCACTTGAGGCTAAAACAGGTAAAGTTGCATGGGAAACGTGTGTTGATGACTGGGAAGACGGTTATTACATGACCATTTCGCCTTTAATTGCTGAAGGTAAAGTAATGGTAGGTGTTTCAGGTGGTGAGTACGGTATTCGAGGACATATTACAGCTGTTGATGCAGAAACCGGTAAAATTGCATGGAAAACGCATACTATCGCTGGTCCTGGAGACCCAGGTCATAAAACGTGGGAAGGAGATACTTGGAAAACAGGTGGTGGCTCTGTATGGATTGCAGGTAGTTACGACGCAGATTTAGGTATTGCTTTCTATGGTACAGGTAATGGCGGTCCATGGATGCCAGATGCTCGCCCAGGCGATAACTTATATGCTAACTCTGTTATTGCGTTAGACGTAAAAACAGGAAAAATGGTTGGCTATCATCAGTATCATCATAACGATGCTTGGGATTGGGATGAAGTATCTGCACCTTTGATCATTGATATTGAACATGAAGGTAAAAAAGTTAAAGGTTTAGTTCATGCAGGCCGAAATGGTTACCTTTGGATTTTAGAACGTAAACCAGATGGTCAAATCGATTTTGTTAAAGCAAAACCTTATGTTAAACAAAACGTATTTACTAGTGTAGACAAAAAAACTGGTCGCCCAACTTACGATCCTAAACATACGCCAGGTATCGGTAAAAAAGTGACTTTCTGTCCATCATTATGGGGTGGTAAAGATTGGCCACCAGAGTCTTATAGCCCTAAAACTGGCTTATTCTACATTCCTGCTACTGAAAACTTATGTTCAGAAATGGGTGGTGTGAAACTGGGTAAACGTAAGCCTGGAGAACTGTATATTGGTGTTCCAATTTCAGAAATCTTAACAAACGTTCGTTTAGCTGATGGTGCTGCTGATCATATTGGTGAAATTCAAGCTTGGGATTTAAACAAAAATGAAAAAGTTTGGACATATAACATCAAAGAAATGAACTGGGGTCCATTATTAACAACTGGTGGTGACTTATTATTCTCTGGTGGTTCTAATGATCGCAAGTTCCGTGCTCTTGATGCACGAACAGGTAAGAAAGTATGGGAACAAACATTGAGTTCAGGTGTTACTGCTGTACCTTCAAGCTTTAAAGTTGATGGTGTTCAATACATTGCTGTTCAGTCTGGCTGGGGTGTTGATGCACAACGTATGCAAGGCGCTTTTGATTCGATAATGGATCATAAAACGATTGTTCCACAAGGCGGCGTTATCAATGTATTTGCATTGAAAAAGAAGCTTAAATAAAACACGTATAGAGTTACTGTAAATCAAAGTTCTGCTGGTGGTATCACCATCAGCAGACAATCTCATAGCTTATAAAATATCATAGGAGCCTGACAATGTTAGAGCCCATTACCCGTTACCAAAATTTTATTAATGGTCAGTTTACTGATTTATCTGGGGCTGAAATAGAAAACTTTAACCCTGCCAATCAAGAATTGCTTTCGACTATTCCGCAATCAAGCGAGCAAGAGGTTGATAGCGCACTTAACTGTGCTAAAGAAGCGCAAATAGGTTGGAGTTTAAAACCAGCTATAGAGCGAGCGAGTTATTTACGTAAAATTGCTGAAGGCATTCGCAAAAATGCGTATGAATTAGCACTATGTATAACCAAAGAGCAGGGCAAAGTACTTTCATTAGCTGAAGTTGAAGTAAACTTTACTGCTGATTATCTAGATTACATGGCTGAGTGGGCTAGACGTATTGAAGGTGAAGTGATTACTAGTGATCGCGCCAATGAAAACATATTTTTATTACGTAAACCTTTAGGCGTTGTGGCAGGTATTCTGCCTTGGAACTTTCCTTTTTTCTTGATTGCCAGAAAGATGGCACCGGCGTTAATTATGGGTAACACCATAGTAGTTAAGCCAAGTGAGGAAACCCCGAATAACTGTTATGAATTTGCCAAAATTGTTGCTGAATCTGGTTTACCTGCAGGTGTGTTCAATGTTGTTGGTGGTGCGGGCAGTGTAGGACATCAACTAACCAGTGATAAACGCGTTAACATGGTTAGTTTCACGGGTAGCGTAGATACTGGTAGCCGCATTATGGCAACTGCTGCACAAAATATTACTAAGGTTAACTTAGAGCTTGGTGGTAAAGCGCCAGCAATTGTACTAAATGATGCTGATGTTGATTTAGCGGTTAAAGCAATAACTGCCTCACGCGTAATTAACACTGGGCAAGTGTGTAATTGTGCAGAACGAATTTATGTACAACCTGGTGTTGCTGATGAGTTTACCAGTAAGTTAAAAGTGTCGATGGAACAGGTGACTTACGGCGATCCGTTAAAAGACAGTACTGTTGATATGGGCCCGTTAGTTAATAAAATTGGCCTTGATAAAGTCGCGGAAATGGTTGAAACAGCACAAAGTCAAGGTGCGGAACTTATTACGGGTGGTCAAGTTGCTGATCTAGGTTCGGGTTATCATTATAAACCGACAGTATTGGCGAATTGTAATAGTAATATGGAGATCATGAATAAAGAAATATTTGGCCCAGTGTTACCTATTCAAATTGTGAGCGATTTATCTGAAGCAATAGCATTAGCAAACGCGAGTGACTATGGCTTAACGTCTTCTTTGTATACCCGTGATTTAAGTAAAGCAATGCAAGCGGCAAATCAATTAAGTTATGGAGAAACTTACATTAACCGAGAAAATTTTGAAGCGATGCAAGGGTTTCATGCAGGCACGCGTAAGTCAGGCATTGGCGGTGCTGACGGAAAACATGGTTTATATGAATATTCACACACGCATGTTGTTTATATCCAAGCTTAATAGCTAACAATCTTATGTAAATAATTAGGCATTAAAAAGAAAAAACTTTTTAATGCCTATTATATTGACTAAGTATCCTCCTAAAATAATGGAGTTAATATGGGAAGGTTCGAAAGTATTTTACAGCGCTCTTCTGTGTCATTTTCGATTATTGATTTTTTGGAACAGTTACCGCAATGGGCTGCGCTATATCGATATCGTAACAATATCAATGAAAAGATTTATATCCACAATTCACCTTTGTTAAAGGGATTAAATTGGCGTGAAGCTTCAATAGAGTTATCTGCTGATATGAACGAATCTAAAATTCAAGTTTTCCACGCATTAATGGCGAATAGCGAAAGTGGCTCACTGATATTTGATTATGATCTGCAGCAACAATTAAATAAATCAGATGGCAGTGAAAGTATCGTGGTGATGTTAGATACCTATAAATTAATGGACAGCATGGAATTTGTTGTGCAGCAAATAGATGAGCTAAATAAAGATCAACAAGAGCGACATATTTGTGTGGTACACCCTGCAGAGCTGCCTTATGGCACGCAACTTTGTTTATACCGGGGTTAATAATAACGCAGTAATTAATACGACAGGTGCCACATAAACGATACAGGTGTCGCACAATACGATACAGGTGCTCTACCTGCAATCTCTCTTGTCTTGTATATTTTTATCGGCTTGTAACAAGGGGCTGTAAACGTTTTTTAAAACACGCTACTGCTTTACTAAAAAGACTAAATCTCTTATGAGGCTTGGCTTCAGGGCTAACCTGACGTTGATAATACGTTACACCTATACAGATAAATCGGTAAGTTTAATATTCTCTTTTTTATGCTAAACCTTGGGGCTCATTTCGTTAAATTTATATCTGGCTCAGTATTTGCTCTTTACACCTTAGACCATTTAAACGGCTGACTTTCAAAAAAAGGAATAGAACGAGGTAGCCACACTAAGCGCAGTATGCAGAACTTAATTAGTGTGTGATATTTTTACTTGTTTCTTCTTGAGTGTTTGTCTAAAGCCCAAAAGTCAGGATAATAATAATGATATCTCAATACCCGACAAATCAAAAAACAGAAGACGTGGTTGCTTATATAACGGGTGATTTTAAACAAAGAGTAATAAAACCTGAACCTATGATTGTGCAATCATGGGAGCGATGCTTTAACGATTATCAACTCGATCATAATGTTCATAATGATTGTGTAGTACTTACCTCACAAGAATTAAAAAACCATCAACAACTCATGGGCGACTATTTTAAAATAGCAGCAGATGGTGTTAATAATTTTGGCAATGCACTGAACCAAGCAGGATTAGCTGTTTTACTTGCTGATAGTCAAGGAGTTACTGTAGCTAAGCGGTTACCTTATGCAGAAACAGAGGTTTTTGAAAAAAATGGCTTTTTCTTAGGGTCTTGTTGGACTGAAAAACTAGTAGGCACTAATGCCATAGGAACGACATTAGTAGAAAAGAAGCCTTTAATCGTACACAAACAAGAGCATTACAATGCCCATAGTAGCAACCTGAGTTGTTCAACCGCACCTATTTTTGATTCATTAGGTAATTTTATGGGGTGTTTAAATGCTTCGTGTCTTGTGGCTAATGGCGGTAAAGAAACACAATTTTTAACATTGAAACTAGTCACCATGTACGCCCGTATGATTGAAAATAGCCACTTTCACCATTTTCACCGTAATAACATTGTGATTGCGATTAAGCCGATGCATAACTTTGGCGAAGAAGGTCAAGAGTGTTTAATTGCGCTGAGTGAAAACGGAAATATTATTGGCGCCAATCGCAATGCATTTTCACAGTACGCGATCACCATTACGGGTGATTTAATTGGTAAAAAAATAGAATCACTCTTAATATTTTCGATTGAAGAACTGCAAAGTCGTACACAAGGAGGATTAACCGACTCGCTAATTACCTTAGGCAATAGCGATGAACAATATAAGTTACAGCTAAACCTTCCAACTCGGTTACTTGCCAAAAACAATGCTGTAGTGAAAAGCAAAAATAAAGTGATCAAAATACATCATGGACACCCTTCATTAGATAAGCTTAAGGGCAATGATAAAGATGTTGTTGCCAGCATTAACCGTATTCGAAAAGTTATAGATCAAGATATTCCTATTCTTCTGCAAGGAGAAACAGGTACAGGGAAAGAGGCGTTTGCTAGAGCTATTCATGATGAAAGTGATCGTGCTAGTGGGCCTTTTATCGCACTAAATTGTGCTGCAATTCCTGAGTCATTGATTGAAAGCGAACTCTTTGGCTACCAAAGTGGAACGTTCACTGGCGCACGTAAAAATGGCATGAAAGGTAAATTAAGCCAAGCCAATGGCGGTACGATATTCCTTGATGAAATTGGTGATATGCCTATTCAATTACCTGTCTCTTATACACATCTGACGCTGCCGACGATCTACTCTGTGTAGAT
>OJCW01000548.1_pt1 | contig 11682 bp, 12 predicted proteins | sample 1592461 | NCBI WGS metagenome assembly OJCW01 (sample SAMN05416884, study PRJEB24817) | seawater metagenome | isolation source: Sea water | place: Canada:Atlantic | collected 2013-11 | reverse complement strand
CTCTACGTCTCGTGGGCTCGGAGATGTGTATAAGAGACAGTGTACCAACTGACATATGTTTTAGTTTTAGTGGTTTAATGCAAAGAGGGGGGAATACAGGCCCTCATAAAGACGGTTGGGGTGTTACTTTTTACGAAGGTAAAGGTTGTCGAAGTTTTAAAGATCCACAACCCAGTGCCCATTCCCCAATCGCTGAATTAGTGACAAAGTACCCAATGAAAAGTGAAGCGGTAGTTTGTCATATTCGTCAAGCTAACTCTGGAGGTGTTTGTTTAGAAAATACGCACCCGTTTATTCGACAAATGTGGGGTAAAAATTGGACTTATGCTCATAATGGTCAATTAAAAGGGTTTGCTGAAGAACTTCCTATTAAGTTACATTTACCGATTGGGACTACAGACAGTGAACACGCTTTTTGTTGGATTCTAGACCAACTTCATTATAAGTTTGGTGCACAGCAACCAGCGGCAAATGTGCTTTTTAGCTTTATTGCAACATTGACTTGGAAGATTGACGAACTTGGCGTCGCAAATTTCATCATCACGGACGGTGAGTATTTATTTGCCTATTGCTCAAATAATTTACATTGGATTACGCGACGAGCCCCATTTGGTAAAGCTAGCTTAATTGATGCCGAAATGGCGGTAGATTTTCATAAAGAAACGACGGATAAAGATATTGTCACAGTTATTGCGACTAAACCATTAACAGACGATGAAACATGGCATAAAATGAGTGGAGGCCATTGGCACTTATTTTGTCTTGGTGAGTCAATTGCTTGCGGTGTTGAAAGCTAATGTAAAGATCACAAGATTATAAAGGCTTTTATAATCTTGTTTTGGTCAGTGTGTTTTTAATTTATAGCTTATTAACAGCTTTCCCCTTAATTTTTAAGCCTGACAGTTGCGCTTCAAACTGTTCTGCTCCTGCTTTTGTTTGATAAAGCTTTACAAGCAAATAATCAAGTTCGGGAGCAAACCATGCATAGGTAATTCGTTCTTTTTCCTTTACTTCTCGTTTAAAGCGAATTGTCTTAATTAAACCATAAGGGAGAATTAACTCCTCTTCACCGTTGTATTGGTAAACATAATCTTTAATTGAGCCTGAAGTGTTGATAACAGGGTAAACATAACGTGCTTCTTTGTCGTTGCGCATTAGGTTTAAACGATGTTGTAAGTGATAACTTAACTTATCTTGTAGATTAGTAGAAAAATCAATTCGATGATCTTTTTTTCGCTCGATGTCTTTAGCTTGTCCTAGTGCTTGATCATAGCGCCACTCGTAGCGCTTATCACTACCAGTACCTTCTCGTGTATAAACATAATGCTTTGGAGTAACTTCGTTGTTATTGATAGTCAGAGTTGAGGTTTCGCTGCGGGTTTGAGAAAAAATCAGCCATTCAACATGCGTTTTATAATGGTAACTTACACTACCGTCTTCTAGGTATTTTAGCTCTCTAGTTGCTTTACCTACAGGATCTGATTTATGTAAGACAGTATATTGAGCAGAAAACTCAGGTAATATCTGAGGGTTTTCAATTTGGTTATTCGTCGTGGCAAGACTAAAAAAACTAGTGACTGATAAAAACGTAACTATAAAAGGGGAGAGAAATTTAGTTAACACAAGTAATCCAGTATAAAGGTAAGTAAATGTCTTACCTTTATACTAACAGCTTATTCGTCGTTCGCATAACCCGAAGCAGGTAATATAGAACCATCTAAAATAGCCTGCTCATTTTGAGCTTCTATTGACATGCTGAGGCGTTTTTCACATAGCCATTTTACCACTAAAGGGTAGATTCTGTGTTCTTGTTCGTGAACACGAGCGGCTAAATCGTCGCTAGTATCACCATCAAATACTGGCACTTTAGCTTGCAAGATTACTGGGCCGCCATCAAGTTCTTCAGTAACAAAATGAACACTAACACCATGCTCTTTATCTCCTGCATCAATTGCTCGTTGATGAGTATTAAGACCTTGATATTTTGGTAATAATGAGGGATGAATGTTAAGCAACTTACCTTGGTAATACTGAACAAATGCAGGTGACAAAATACGCATAAAGCCAGCTAGAACAATTACATCGGGGGAGAATTGGTCAATTTTACTGATTAAAGCTTGATCGTAACTTTCACGGCTATCAAAGTCTTTATGAGACAAAGCAACGGTGGCAATATTGGCACTTTCAGCGCGTGTTAAGCCGTAAGCATCACTTTTATTAGAGATAACCCCAACGATTGAGCCGGGATAATCGGCGACTTCACTGGCATCAATAATTGCTTGTAAATTAGTGCCACTGCCTGAGATTAATACAACGATTCGGCTAGACATTTATTTTCCTTTTCTTTAGATAAACAAAAGGGGCTATTTATTGGCCCCTTAAATTATATTTGTACTGACAGTAAAAGCTTACGAAAAAATAACTTGTTCTTCGCCATCAGCTTTATCGCTGATTGCACCAATGTGCCAAGCTTTCTCACCGTGAGCAGTTAAAATATCAATGCTCTGCGCTACTTTATCTTCTGGAACAACAATGATCATACCTACGCCACAGTTAAATGTGCGATACATTTCATGCTCAGTAATATTGCCGTTATCTTTTAACCAGTTGAAAATTTCAGGCCATTGCCAGCTTTCACCATTGATAACAGCTTGTGCTGTTTCAGGTAAAACGCGTGGAATATTTTCCCAGAAACCACCGCCAGTAATATGAGAAAGTGCATGCGCTTCAACATCTTTAAGTAATGCTAATACAGATTTAACATATATTTTTGTTGGTTCAAGTAAGTGCTCACTGATAGCTTTACCATCAAGTAGTTCATTAGTGTCAGTATTATTAACTTCTAATACTTTACGGATTAATGAGAAGCCATTTGAATGTGGACCTGATGAGCCTAAAGCTATTAACTGGTCACCTGCCGCTACTTTAGAACCGTCGATTAATGCTGACTTTTCAGCAACACCAGTACAAAACCCAGCAATATCGTAATCACCTTTATGGTACATTCCAGGCATTTCAGCTGTTTCACCGCCAACAAGCGCACAACCTGATTGAATACAACCTTCAGCGATACCAGAAACAACATCAGAAGCTACATCAACATCAAGTTTAGCTGTGGCATAATAATCTAAGAAATATAACGGTTCAGCACCTAATACTAAAAGGTCATTAACACACATAGCAACAAGGTCGATACCCACAGTGTCATGCTTTTTAAGATCAATAGCTAAGCGTAATTTGGTTCCTACACCATCGGTACCTGAAATAAGTACTGGTTCTTTATAACCGGTAGGTATTTGGCATATAGCGCCAAAACCTCCAATGCCTCCCATAACTTCTGGACGAGTAGTACGCTTAACTGCACCTTTAATTTTTTCAACAAGGGCATTACCAGCATCAATATCAACACCAGCATCTTTATAGCTCAAAGACTGTTTTTGTTCGCTCACGGGAAACCTCAAAAATTACCGATAGAATAATACCTAAACAAGCCTAAATTATAAGCTCAGTTAGATTTAAAGATGCGTATTCTACCAGTGCCTGAGCACATACTCAAAATCTTTATATCAAATAGATAAAAATTTTTATTTGGCAGTATAAAATGGTGTGATTGTGGTAACATCAGCGATATATTTTTATCTTATCAATTCACTATGTTTAAAACTTTATTTGTTTTACTTCTTGTTATTACTAGTTTTTTACCTTTAAAAGGTATAGAAGCTGTAGAGGTTACGGACTTGTATGAGGCAAGCGTTGTCATAAAGTCGCGAAATAATGCGGATAGGGCTACGGCCTTAAAAGAAGCATTAGCTGCTGTTATGGTGAAAGTAGGTGGTGACAAAAGTATACTTGATAATAAAATAATCAAAAAATCCTTACAAAACTATCATGCATATTTAAATCAATATCGTTACCAGTTGAAAATTCTTCCTGTAATCGAGCAAACAATAGAAAGTCCGAAAGTACCGGAACAATTATTTTTACTCGCTAGTTTTAACGAAGATAAAATCAATCAATTATTTCAGCAAGCTAGCCTTGCACTATGGGGGAGTTTACGTCCTCAGTTGTTACTTTGGTTAGTTGATGAAGATGGTCTAACTCGCACTATCATGTCTAATTCTACAGTGTCTACTCTTCCTTCTATCGTTAATGACTTTTCTATTCAACGTGGTCTACCCATTATAATGCCACTGATGGATTTAACCGATGCCAGTCAAATCATGTCAAGTGATATATGGGGCCGCTTTGAACAACCCGTAATAAAGGCTTCAAATAGGTACTCCGCGGAAGCTATTGTCATTATGAGAATATCTAACTCAAGCTTACGTGCTATTGAAGCGAGCAAGAATAAGCGAAAAAAATCAAAGGATTGTGGGGTAGCGTGTACTCAAGCAGAATTGAATAAACAAAGTTATATACTGGATTGGAGTTTATTAAGTTGGAATCCAAATGGCGATCAAACAAGCATTAGACAAGAATACCAAGGCAAAGATCGCGAGGCTCTATTAAATCAAGGACTGGCTGATATTACCGAGTTGATTTATCAACATTACGCGGTATCAACAATTAATAATAATAATTTTATCATTGAAGTAGATAATATAGGCTCGATGGCAACTTATGTTGATGTTTTTGATTTTTTAACCAACTTGTCTGCTGTGAAATCTGTAACGCTTCTGCAAGCTGAAGGCACGTCAAGACGTTTTAATTTACAACTCTTAGGTTCAGTAAATGCATTTATTGCTTCATTAGGCCTTAATAAACAGCTCAGACAATCCATCGATTCGTTAGCTAGGTATAATGAGACTTTAATTGATAATGAAACAGGTAAAAAAACTGTGCCAATTTTTAATTGGGTTAATTGATGAAAAACATATCTCAACTAACATTGTCAGTTCAATTACCAGATGATGAAACATTTAGTAGCTATGTTAGTGAATCTAATCGCTTGGCCGTGAGCCAGTTAAAGTTGTTCATAGAGCAAAGCCAATCTATTCAAGCTAACCAACCAAACGGTTTTTACCTATTTGGTTTATCAGGTGTTGGAAAATCTCACTTATTGCATGCGTGTAGTGCTTATGCCGCGCAGTTACATAAAACGTCTGTTTGTTTGTCTTGTGCAGAATTACTTTTACTGTCTGTGGAAGTATTAGATGGGTTAGAGCAAATAGATGTCATTTGTTTAGATGACATTCAGTTGATAGCCAACAACAGTATTTGGCAACAGGCTATATTTGATTTGTATAACCGAGTGTTAGAACAAGGCAATTGTCTGCTGATAAGTGGTGATCAAAGTGCTAGCCAATTAAAACTCAGTTTACCTGATTTAGCTTCCCGTTTAAGTTGGGGGCTAACTGAGCAGCTTAAACCGCTTGAAGATGAGGAGAAGGTTACTGCATTAACGTTTCGTGCTTCTAAACGTGGTTTAACTTTAAGTCGTGATGCGGCCAATTTTTTACTTAATCGTATCTCTCGTGAAATGGAAAATCTAATAGCCTCACTTGATATACTTGATAAAGCATCAATAAGAGAACAGCGTAAAATAACGATCCCGTTCATTAAAGATGTTTTACAGTTAACCTAACCTTTTATAGTGAGTGCGTAATGAAAGCAGTAATTGTTGAAAACAAGCAGGTTACTCCATCTAAAGTCATTTGTATTGGTCGAAACTATGTTGATCATATTGCGGAATTAGGTAATGAAGTTCCTGAAGAGATGGTAGTATTTTTAAAACCTAACTCAGCCATTTCGGCACAGTTAAACTCTTTTCATCAAGAAGAGTTACATTATGAAGCAGAGCTGTGTTTTTTGTATGAGCAAGGTAAATTTACAGCGGTAGCGGTTGGGTTGGATTTAACAAAACGCACGCTGCAAGCAAAATTAAAAGCAAAAGGTTTACCCTGGGAGCGCTCTAAGGCATTTAATGGCGCTGCTGTCTTTAGTGATTTTGTTGTTATTGATGAAATTAATAATGACTTGAGTTTAACGTTAGCGATTGATGGTCATTTAGCTCAAGCTGGCGGGGTAGAATTAATGATGGTAAAACCAGATGACATACTATCTCAGCTGCAAGAGTTTATTGATCTTGAAGATGGCGATATTGTGATGACAGGCACCCCAAAAGGTGTTGGTAAAATAAAGAATGGCAGTGAGTTTATTGCTAACGTCATTTGCCAAGATAAAACACTTGTAAGTGCTACTTGGATCGCTAATTAATTCACTACCTGAGTAACCGCTTCATCTTTTGGTTTACTTGGATCGAAGCGCCTTATTTGCACTAACATGCCAATATAAGGGTGATCAAAATAATGTATTTCTCCAGTGATAGCACGTTTGTTTTGACTGAAATTAATGAGTTTTGTACTGGCAGTATCAGCACCATGCTCTGCCTTGTCGTCAAAAGCTTGAGCAAGTATATTGAAGTCGGCAGTGATATATAAATAGTGATCTAAGTGAACTTTTAAGAATCCATCTAAAAACCAAGGTTGTAGTGGCTCTTCTGGTGCTTTGGTCGATTTTACTGGTATTTCACCGCCAATATTAGATTGCTCAACAGTTATGAATGCGTCAAAGTTTTGTTGCTCAAGTTCAGTGATTAGGCCATTAATATTACTATCATCTATGCTCTCTATATCATTAAATACTTGCGATAATTGTTGTCTGGTTTTTGCTGAGTTATTTTTATCATGTGCCACTGTTGTTAAATGTTGATAACTCAGTTGATCTGTTTGCTCTTTACTTTTGACTTGAGCAAGCATGGGTGAATAGTCAGTTAATGCTTGCTGATACTGATAGGAAAAATGCTTTCCAGCAATTAACTTAAGTGGAGTGGCTTTACTTTTAGTTACCCCAACTTGTCTCCAACCAAAATGTAATAATGGCTTAAATTCTTTACTTCGCTGTAAGTGTTTTTGTATATCAGATAATAATAATGATTCGTCAGCAATCAAGTAAGGACTATGGCTAACATGTGTACCTGCCGCATTAAGTTTTTCCGGTAATGCTTTAACATCGAAACTATTTAACGGAAAGTTATATTTCCTGTCGTCGCTGAATAAAGTTTCAACATCTTTTTGGCTAACAACACATATATTATTAGGCGAAAATAGTGGGCTTGACAACACTTCGGATACATTTTTAGTGCTATTGCTAATTGACGTAGCATTAGTCATATTCATCGCATCAGTTGTTAACGCGGATACTTTAAAGGTATCTAATTGCTCTATTACCTTTAAAGCACTAGAGGGAGGAGTATCTATGGTTGGCTGTGATTTAACAAAAGTATTCTGTGACATGTTCTCACTACATAAAGGAATAAACTGCTTTATTCCTGTTATATTAGGATGTACGTATGTCGTCAATAAATCAAAATACTGTTGATACTGAGGAAGTTTTGTTGAATTAGCATAGCCAGTAAATTGTTCTTTTAAAAGTTTCTTATCACTTAATTGTTTAAATAAAATAACCTCAACTTCAAACCACCGCTCAATTTTTTCGGTTGGAGCAGCTAATACATTGTTATTTGCATTCGCACAGAACAGAGGTATTAAAATTGACGATAAAAACCTGATGCTAAATTTCATTAACTATCCGTTTGTTAGACTTGATAAAAACTCTTGTATTTCCAGCTTTAATTCTTCGCTGTTAATGGTTTGCGCAGCCTCTTGCGCCATATTGGCAAACTCTAATGCTTTCTCTTTTTCTTCAAATTCTTGCTGTCTCTGAGACATAGCTAAATAAATAGATGCAATGAAGGTATCAAGTTTTAATTTTTCAGCAACAGATAAACCTATTTGGTAAATATCCATTGCTTGATCGCCATCTTCGGTAAAATCGGCAAGGGCTTCCCATTGTAACGGGTGGTCTTTAGGAGAGTTTTGATTTGTTGCACACAGTTTTTGTAAGTCACTACAGGCAGTACTTCTGGCAGTATCATCATCGTTTGAAGAAGCATTCGCTATATTCTGACAAATGTCGAGAATTTCATTGTATAAAGGAGCTTTCATTTGTTTCCTAAGTAAACTCAGTCGAGTAAAGAGCAAAAATATTAATGTAAATTATTGTGTCATTGTATCGCATAATATTGCAACTGCGTGATATATTAGACGCTTATTTTTTTAGTTAGCTAAATTTTAAACAACTCCATAGGTCTCTATTATGCTATGTGCCATCTATAAAACCGCTAAAAAAGCGCAAACGTATCTTTTTGTTAAAACCCGTGATGATTTTTCTTCGGTACCTGAAGCTTTAATGACAACATTTGGTACGCCAGTTTTAGTCACTTTAACTAACCTTGCAACTAAAGAAAAGTTAGCTTTTTCAAATTTAGATAAAGTGAAATTAAGTCTCAATGAACAAGGGTATTATCTACAATTACCACCGCCTTCAGAAGATTTATTAAAGAAACATAAAAGCCAAATGGATCAGCAAAAGCAAGGAGAGTAGTTTATGCCCACAGTACGCGCGTTTTTATTTACTTTACTGACATTAAATTTTTCGTTTGTTTTAATAAATCCAATACAAGCTAAAGAGCTTACACAAACAGGCTTTGAACAATACGTTGCAGGATTAAAAGCAGAAGCATTGGCAAATGGCTTTACGCAGGCGCTAATTGATAACAGTTTTGCTAAAGTACAATTTCACAAACGTGCTGTCTCTGCAGACCGTAAACAACCGGAAAAAGTAGAAACTTTAGATACTTATTTACCTAAACGTGTACCTCAGTGGAAAGTAAAAAAAGCCCGTGCTTTATATAAGGAGCATCAAGCGTTATTGACCGACATAGGGAATAAATACGGTGTACAACCGCGATTTATTGTGGCTTTGTGGGGGTTAGAAACTAACTTCGGTAAATTTACGGGTGGCTATAACGTTGTTTCAGCTTTATCTACATTAGCCTATGAAGGGCGTCGTGAAGTTTTTTTTAAAAAGCAATTATGGGCTGCCTTAACTATCTTGAAGCAAGGTCATATTGCGAGTCATGATATGAAAGGCTCATGGGCAGGAGCAATGGGGCAAAACCAATTTATGCCTACTTCTTTCTTGGCGTATGCAGTAGATGGTGATGGCGATGGAAAAAAAGACATTTGGCATAACCAAGTCGATATTTTTTCTTCAATGGCAAATTATTTACAAAAAGAAGGCTGGAATGATGAGTTAACCTGGGGACGTCAGGTGAAATTACCGTTGAATTTTGATACTGCTTTAGCAATACCAAATAACACAGGTAGTCGTAAAAACTGGTTAAAAGCATGGAGTAAAACTGAAAAAACATTAGCGCAGTGGCAGGCTATTGGTATTCGTCGAACGGATGGAACTAATTTACCGACAGTTGATATCAAAGCCGCATTAGTTTTTCCTGATGGTGATAAAGGTCGTGCTTATTTAGCTTATGCTAATTATAAAAGCCTTATGCATTGGAACTTATCTTATTACTTTGTAAGTTCAGTGGGTCACTTATCTGATCACATTAAATTCCCACCTATTCATTAACCGATAAACTTGAAGAGTAAAATGAACAAAAAAGAAAATAGTGCGTTGCCTTTTTGGCAAAGTAAAACGCTCGCTGAAATGTCTCAAAATGAATGGGAATCATTATGCGACGGCTGTGCTAAATGCTGTTTAAATAAGTTTATTGATGATGAAGACACAGATGAGCAAACAGAATTAATGCCAACGGATCACCTAAAGGTAGGAGAGCAAGTACATTATTCTAATATTGCCTGCTTTTTACTGAATGAAAAAACTTGTCAATGTAGCCAATATGAAAAGCGAATATCTTTCGTGCCTGACTGTGTCAAATTATCGCAAGACAATCTAGAAAGTTTATTTTTTCTGCCTCCAAGTTGCACTTACAGGAGACTGCATGAGGGGCGGGGCATGCCATCTTGGCATCCATTGCTAAATAAAGGTAAAAAGTCAGTAATGCACAAAGCAGGTATGTCAGTGCGTGGTAAAGTCGTGAAAGATGATGATGTTCAATTAGAAGATTTTGAAGACTACATAGTTTCATGGCCTTTAAATGATATTGATTAACTTTTAACTTTTAACTTTTAACTTTTATTCTATTTTTTATTTACACTGACTCCCTTTATGAATACTAAACAACAAAGCCTTCTTTACCTGCATAGTGCTGTATTACTTTTTGGTGGTACTGCTTTATTTTCAAAGCTCATCGGTTTACCTGCTCTTGATATTACTGTGTACCGCACCGCCGTAGCGGCGATTGTGTTGTTTATTCTATTGAGCTGCCAGAAACAAAAAATAAGACTGGCTAGCACTAAAGATTATGGGATTGCATTACTTTTAGGTATCGTCGTGGGTATTCATTGGGTTACTTACTTTGCAGGCATGCAAATGGCAGGTGTAACTATTGGTATTATCGCTTTTTTTACCTACCCAGTGATTACCGTATTTTTAGAGCCATTATTAGCACGTTTCCTCCAAAACAATAGAGTTAACAGTAAACCCAAACAGAAAGATATTTTGATAGCTTTTATAGTCATGTTGGGCATTTTTCTACTTATCCCTGAAATAAGCTTAGGGAATCAAATTACTTTAGGTATTGCTACAGGTGTGTTGTCAGCATTATTATTCGCTTTAAGAAATATTCTGCACAAAAATTACTTTAGTCACTATTCTGGCCCTCAAACCATGTTGTATCAAACTTTAGTGGCTTTTATCATGTTATGTTTGTTCGTTGAAGTGCCTCCTATGGAAGTCTCAGGTAACAATTGGTTACTTATTTTATTAGTTGGTGTGGTTTTTACCGCCACTCCTCATGCTTTATTTGCATCTTCTTTACGTCACTTATCTGCAACTACTGCAGGGCTTATTTCTTGCTTGCAGCCCTTGTATGGTAGTGTTTTGGCGTTTTTATTGTTAAGTGAAAGAGTAGATGTATGGACTATTGTTGGCGGGCTTTTAGTGATCAGTGCCGCGTTATTTGAAACATGGTCAGTCAGTCAAGGTAGATAAGATTTCTAATACAGTATTGCTCGGTTATATCTATATAACCGTACAGTTTTATAGATGTAAAAAACAATTTAGTTCACTATTTAGCTATTGATTTACCATATTTATCTTACAGTTCTAGAGCTATATTGTGTTTTTTATGTACTAGTACTTTTTCTTGATACTTTAGAATGATTTCGTTCTACTTTTAAGAAAGAGCTCTCATCATGTATTATCATGTGTTTTAAACCATAATTATATTAATATTTGTGTTTAAAGTTATCGCTATAAATGGTAAAACATTACGTAGTCTGGTTAAATTTATTATTTCTCAACTGTTTAAAGGTGTTTTATGAACATTGGAATTCCCAAAGAGTCATTAAGCGGCGAAAATCGTGTTGCTGGCTCGCCAAGCTCTATTAGCGCACTGATTAAGTTAGGCTTTAGTGTACAAGTACAAAAAGGTGCGGGCATCAAGGCAAGTTTTACTGATGACGAATATAGTGCGAATGATGCTGAATTAGTGAGCAAAAAGAGTTGTTGGCAAAGCGATATTGTTTTAAAAGTTAATGCTCCAACACTAGAAGAAGTCGATTCCATGAAAGATGGCGCGACATTGATTAGCTTTATTGCACCAGCACAAAGTCCAGAGTTATTGACTGCATTGAAAGATAAGTCAATCACAACTTTAGCCATGGAAATGGTGCCGCGCATGACGCGCTCTCAGTC
>OJCW01000546.1_pt1 | contig 11709 bp, 10 predicted proteins | sample 1592461 | NCBI WGS metagenome assembly OJCW01 (sample SAMN05416884, study PRJEB24817) | seawater metagenome | isolation source: Sea water | place: Canada:Atlantic | collected 2013-11 | reverse complement strand
GCTTGTCCGGCGTTATCAATACCATCGCGGAAGGGGAAGAAGGCATCAGACGCCATCACTGCTCCGACCACTTCAAGTCCCGCATGCTCAGCTTTGATGCCCGCGATGCGAGCGCTGTTAATACGGCTCATTTGTCCTGCACCCACGCCAACGGTTTGATTATTCTTGGCATAAATAATGGCGTTAGACTTGACCATTTTGGCAACTTTCCACGCAAATAACATATCTGTCATTTCAATTTGAGTGGGCACTCTTTTAGAGACTACTTTGAGATCTTCTTCAGTAATCATACCGTTATCACGGTCTTGAATGAGTAGGCCACCATTGACGCGTTTGTAGTCAAAGTCTTGCGGACGCCGGTCGCCCCAAGTGCCGCACTCTAGTAGTCTAACGTTTTTCTTCGCGGCAACTACAGCCAAAGCATCAACTGACACCGAGGGAGCAATAATGACTTCAACAAATTGTTTTGCGCAAATGGCCTCAGCGGTTTTAGCATCTAGCTCACGGTTAAAGGCAATAATGCCGCCAAATGCAGATTCGGGGTCAGTAGCAAACGCTAAGTCGTAGGCTGTACCAATATCAACCGCAACTGAAACGCCACAGGGGTTGGCGTGTTTAACAATAACGCAGGCCGGGTGATCAAACTGTTTGACGCATTCAAGTGCCGCATCAGTATCAGCAATATTGTTGAATGAAAGCTCTTTACCTTGTAGCTGTTTTGCGGTGGCCACACTGGCTTCGGTGGGGTTAGCTTCGGTGTAAAAAGCCGCCTTTTGATGAGGGTTTTCACCGTAGCGCATTTCTTGAGTTTTGAAATATTGCACATTAAACGTATCAGAAAAATCACGTGCAGTATTGTCTGTACCACGAGCACCAAAGTGATTGGCAATCATGCCGTCATAACCCGCTGTGTGCTCAAAGGCTTTGACCATGAGCGCATAACGAGTGCTGTAATCAAGTTGCCCTTCATTGGCCTGCATTTCTTGAAGCACGGTTGCGTAATCACAGCTGTTAACCACAATTGCAACGTCTTTATGATTTTTTGCCGCTGAGCGAACCATGGTTGGGCCGCCAATATCAATATTTTCAATGGCGTTAGGCAATGTGCAATCAGGGTCAGCAACGGTCGCTGCAAACGGGTAGAGATTCACAATGACCATGTCTATAGGTTTAATCGAGTGCTCTGCCATCACTGCATCATCGGTGCCACGACGACCTAAAATACCGCCGTGCACTTTCGGGTGCAGGGTTTTAACACGGCCGTCCATCATTTCTGGAAAACCGGTGTAATCGGAGACTTCTGTAACATCAATATCGTTTTCTTGGAGCAGGCGAAAAGTTCCACCTGTTGAAAGTAGCTCCACGTCCAGTGCACGTAAAGCGCGTGCAAAATCAATAATGCCATTTTTATCAGATACGCTAATAAGTGCGCGTGAAACTTTTTTAAGATCGCTCATGAAGTCCTCGAGTAGTTACAAAAGATCATACTGTTTTAGTTTTTTGCGCAGCGTGCCTCGATTGAGGCCAAGTATTTCAGCTGCTTTACTTTGGTTATTTTTGGTGTATTCCAGAACGGCTATTAGAAGCGGGGTTTCTACTTCTGTCATCACTAAATCATAAAGATTTACGGTGGTTTGGCCACCTAAATTATCAAAATAACGATCCATCGCAGTAGCGACGCTTAAGCGCAGAGATTGCTGAGTGTCAGTGATAGGTGTTCTTTGATCTAGACCGTATTCGTCATTAATGGCTTGATTGATCTTTTGCAGTTCCAGAGACTTTTCGGTATTCATGCTACTTGTTCCTCAGAGCGATAATCGAGGAAAAAGTCGTGTAGCAATTGCCTCTGTTGTTCGGTAGTTTCAAGGGTATTGAACTCTTTGGTAAAGTCTTTACCACCAGAAAGTGGGTTGATGTACCAACCTATGTGTTTGCGTGATATACGTAAGCCACCAGCTTCACCATAGAACTCATGTAATGCGAGAAGATGCCCAGACATGACGCGCGAGCACTCTTCCATGCTGGGTGGTGCGAGGGGCTGACCATAGTTTAGAAAATGATTGATTTGATTAAATATCCAAGGGTTACCTTGGGCAGCACGTCCAATCATTACAGCGGCGGCCCCGGTATGATTGAGTACCTCAACCGCTTTTTGCGGATCATTAATATCGCCATTGGCTAATACAGGAATTGATACCGCTTCAACGACCTGAGCAATAGTGTCGTATTCGACTTCGCCAACAAAGCGGCATGCTTTAGTGCGGCCATGAACCGCGAGTGACGCGATGCCAGCCTCTTCGGCTATTTTGGCAATAGTGACTGCGTTGCGATTTTGCCGATCCCAACCAGTGCGAATTTTGAGTGTTACCGGAACATCTACTGCTGAGACCGTGGCTTTTAATATATCACTGACTAATTCTGGATATTGTAACAATGCAGACCCGGCGGCTCGCTTACAGACTTTTTTGGCAGGGCAGCCCATATTAATATCAATTATTTCTGCCCCCAACCCCACATTAAAGCGGGCTGCATCTGCCATCATTTGCGGATCATAGCCAGCAATTTGAACAGATCTAGGCGCAGGTTCATCACCAAATTGAACACGTTGACGTGACTTTCGTGTAGCCCAGGTATCTGGATTGGCCGCGACCATCTCTGAGACCACTAAACCTGCACCCATTTTTCGGCATAGTTGTCGAAAGGGTAGATCAGTCACGCCAGCCATTGGCGCCAGCACGGTTTTGTTTTTGATCTCATAGGGGCCGATATTGAACAAGATAGTGTTTGTCATTTAGCTAAATAGCCGGACATGATAACTGTTGAGCGGTTGATTAAAAAGTGATCAACTGAAAAATATGCAGTTATTAATAGATTTGCGTTGATCGACAGTTTTAGAGCGGTAAAAAGTAGCGACTTAGGGGAGACCTAATTTTTGCGCACTAAGCTGCGCCCACTCCGATTCAATAGCCGGTGAGAAGAATTTAAATTGTTCTGAATAGGGTGCTGAGACAGCGTCAATCTGGTTGTCTAAAAGCCCAGCAAGGCATAACAAACCCTTTGATTTGGTCATGACACACAGTTTAGGAGCGAGAGAAATTAGTGGTGCGGCTAAAATATTGGCGATCATGACGTCTACTTGAAGATTGGCAGGAACATCATCGGGTAAATAAGTTATCAAACGATCAGAGGCAATGTTGTTGCGCTGCGCATTATCGCGACTGGCCAGCAGTGCCTGGGGGTCATTATCAACTGCAATAACTTGCTTGGCGCCAAGCAAAAGTGCGGCAATTCCTAAAACACCGGAACCACAGCCGTAATCAATAACGGTCTTGCCGGATAAATCTTGCTGATCTAACCATCTTAAGCACAGGTGAGTGGTAGGATGACTGCCAGTGCCAAATGCTAACCCCGGGTCTAGGCTTAAATTAACGCCATTAGGGTCCGGCGGTGCTATCCAGCTTGGGCATATCCAAAGACGCTCACCACACTTTAGCGGCTGGAAATGTTGCTTCCATTCCTGTGACCAGTCTTTGTCTTCAAGTTGCTCCCAGCGTTGTTTTGCTGAACCAGGTAAATAGGCGGCCAATTGCTCATCGATGATTTTGGTATCTGCCTCTGAGGAGAAGAGCGCAGTCATTACACAGTCATCCCACAATGGTGTTTCACCCACTGCAGGTTCTAAAATAGGTTGGTCTGCGGCATCTTGGAGAGTCACTGATAGCGCGCCTACATCCATTGCGGCGGACTCAACGACGCCGCTAAGCTGACGCGAACACGGAATAATAAGCTGAATCCACTGCATGATTAAGGTCGACTTTTCGGGGCGATGCTGCCTGTTGGGCAGAGGCTATAAACCAAGTTTTTTCTCAAGATAATGGATATTGACACCGCCTTTTTGAAAGGCTGGGTCTCTAACCAAATCTTCGTGTAAAGGAATATTGGTTTTGATGCCTTCAATAACCATTTCATCAAGTGCAATACGCATTCTTGAAAGCGCAGTATCTCTGTCTTCACCATAGGTGATGACTTTGCCAATCAAAGAATCGTAATTAGGGGGAACGCGATATCCATTATAAATATGTGAATCAACCCGAATGCCATTACCACCCGGTGCATGATAGGCCTCAATCGTTCCGGGTTGGGGCATAAAGCTCACCGGATCCTCAGCGTTAATCCTGCACTCAAAGGCGTGCCCGCGGAAAATAATATCTTCTTGTTTGAAGCTAAGCTCACGCCCGCTGGCTATAAGCAGTTGCTCCTTAACAATATCCACGCCGGTAATCATTTCCGAAACAGGATGTTCTACCTGCACGCGAGTATTCATTTCGATAAAGTAGAAGTGGCCGTCTTCATAGAGAAATTCAAAGGTACCAGCACCACGATAGTTGATTTGAATGCATGCGTTGACGCAGCTGTCGAAAACTGCCTGCCGAGCATCTTCAGGAATTCCCGGCGCCGGCGCTTCTTCCAGTACTTTTTGATGACGACGCTGCAGAGAGCAATCTCGATCACCTAAATGAATGGCCTGGCCTTGGCCGTCGGCAAGAATCTGTACTTCAACATGACGAGGATTCTGTAGGAATTTCTCCATGTACACAGTGCCATCGCCAAATGCAGCGGCGGCTTCGGTTTTAGTAATACTTATTGCGTTAATCAGAGCGCTTTCTTCTTCAACAACCCGCATGCCACGACCACCACCACCGGCGGCCGCTTTAATAATAACCGGGTAACCGATTCTATTGGCTGTTTGACGCAGTATAGCTGGGTCGTCACTTAATGGGCCGTCAGAGCCAGGAACGGTAGGAACGCCAGCCGCTTTCATGGCCTTAATCGCAGCCACTTTGTCGCCCATAATGCGAATTGTGTCGGCGGTAGGGCCTATAAATACAAAGCCACTCTTCTCGACCTGCTCTGCAAAGTCAGCATTTTCAGCCAAAAAACCATAACCGGGATGTACACCCTCTGCGCCGGTAATTTCCATGGCGCTAATAATCGCGGGCACATTCAAATAACTCTGTATCGACGGATTGGGGCCGATGCAAATGGCCTCATCAGCTAACTTGACGTGCTTAAGTGCAGCGTCAACTTTTGAGTGGACAGCGACCGTTTTTATATCGAGTTCTTTACAAGCCCGGAGTATTCTTAAGGCAATTTCGCCGCGATTGGCGATAAGCACTTTTTCCAACATAATTCAGGTTCCGAGTGCAGTTAAATAATTGTGAAAAGAGGTTGATCAAATTCGATGGGTTCACCGTCTTCAACTAAGATCGCACCAATTACACCCGCTTTGTCGGCTTCGATTTGATTCATCATTTTCATTGCCTCGATGATACATAGAACATCGCCTGGCGAGACAGCTTGGCCAACACTCACAAAGGCTGGCGACCCAGGAGCTGGCGACGCATAAAAGCTTCCTACCATGGGTGAGTTAATAGTATGACCTGCTATAGGTTCATTGCTGATAGCTACTGCGGCAGGGGCTGCCAGTGGTGCAGCCACCATTGGAGCGGCTATCATTGGTTGTGCTGCGTAGGCAGCGGCCGGAACACCGCGGCTGATACGGACAGAATCCTCACCTTCGGTTATTTCTAGCTCATTAATATTTGACTCTTCTAACAGCTCAATGAGCTTCTTAACTTTACGGATGTCCATACTAGTCTCTCAATCTGTGTTTATTGATCTAATGTGTTTAGTGCCGCTTGCAATGCGAGCTCATAGCTTTTAATTCCGAAGCCACAAATTACACCCAATGCGATGTCTGAAAAATACGAATGATGCCTAAATTCTTCCCGAGCATGCACATTTGAAAGATGCACTTCGATGAATGGAATAGCTACACCCAGCAATGCATCGCGCAGAGCAACGCTTGTGTGTGTAAATGCACCAGGGTTAATGATAATAAAATTGACGCCATCTTTAGCAGCATCATGGATGCTTTGGATCAGTTCGTGTTCAGCATTACTTTGCTGCGCATCTAACTGATGGCCAGCGCTCTGTGCCTGCTCAATGAGTCGGTTATTGACGGTTTGTAGGGTTTCTCCGCCGTATATTTCCGGTTCACGAGTACCCAGCAAGTTAAGGTTGGGACCGTGAAGTAGTAATAATTTAGCCATGAGACGCTCCGTTCCTAAAGCAACAAAGCATGAGTCTGCACTAAAAACAATAAACTGTCTATGGAAAATAGATAAAACTGATTTTCGACGAAATTAGAGGAATTTGCTGATTATTTTCTGCACTTTTAAGGATGATGCTGTTTTAAGCGATGCAGTTAAAGCGACGTTTACAGCATTTAGCCACAGAATGTAGACTAAATAACGCTTTTTTAACTAAAATCTCTTAATTTCCGGAAATTTCGTCGAAATAACTCATAAAATCCCAAAAACTAAGATTTTGCCTTATTTAAGGCATTAATGACCGTACTCTCGAGTAGAATTTGCGGTAAAACCTCTGGCGATCCCTGACCAGCGGGATAGACCAAATACAAAGGCACGCCACTGCGCTGAAATTGGTTGAGTAGTTTGGTGATTTCTGGATCATTATTAGTCCAATCACCTTTCAGGTAGGTAATTCTATTGTCTTCCAGTAGTTTATAAAAGCTATCAGTGAAGGCCACGCGCTCATTAGCAAGGCAGGTAATACACCAATCAGCCGTCAAATTGACAAAAATCGGTTTGCCCGCTTGGTTTAGCTCCGCAAGGCGCTGAGCCGAATAACTTTCCCAAAGAGGGGGTTCACTGTCTTTCGAAATAGTAAGAACGGGTATTGTCAGTGCGGCGATTAAGCAAGCGGCAGCGAAAACATTGGCCGGTGTAAAGTCAGTAGCTTTTTTACCGCTTGATTGACGTAATTTGGTCAACCACATGGCCATGGCGACAAGAATAATACCTAGCACAACAACTGCTACCACGTTGACACTCGTTTGGCGGCCTACTACCCAAAGCAGCCAAGCGGCTGTCATGTAGAGAGGAAATGCTAAAAATTGCTTAAACGAATCCATCCAAACACCAGGCTTTGGTAGCTTTGAGGTCAACCCTGGAATCCAAGTAAGTATGATAAACGGCAATGCCATGCCGAGTCCTAAAAACGCGAAGACCAAAAGAGCAATGTAGGTGGGTTGAGAAATTGCAAATCCCAGCGCTGGGCCCATGAAAGGCGCAGTGCAGGGACTAGCGACAGTTGTTGCCAATACGCCAGTCATGAATGAAGAGGACAAGCCATCACTTTGATTGGAGGATTGGCCAATCGACATTAAACTAGTACCAATCTCTAGATACCCTGAAAGGGCCATACCCATCACAAAAAACAAGTAAATTAGAATCACTACAAAGAGAGGTGATTGCAACTGAAAACCCCAACCTATAGCCTCTCCCGCTGCACGTAAACTGAGCATTATTGCGGCGATGGCAACGAACGTTGATGTCACACCTAAGGTGTAAGCTAGCCCATGTGCTTGCTTTTGGCGCTGTGTTTGGTGCGTAGTGGTAAAGCTAAGTACTTTGATGGATAGTACTGGGAATACGCAGGGCATAAGGTTGAGAATCATACCTCCGACCAAGGCGAAACCGAGAACCCAAAGTAATGACAGCGATTGGTTTTGCTGAGCAAAATTATTGCTTTGCATGGCTGCCTTGGCAGCTGCAGTAGGTGTGTCGCTGATAAGTACATTATTAGTAGTGACATCAATCGTTAACCACTGCTTGTAAGGCGGATAACAAAGGCCCGCATCAGCGCAGCCTTGAGATTCGATTTGAATTTCCATCGTTTCTTGACCAGCGGTAAAAGGGACCTTTACCGTTGTTTGGCCGTAGTACACTTCTAGCTCTTGTTCAAAAAACTCATCATATTTGCGTTTGCCCATTTCAAATATGGGTGACTGTAATTGAGTCGTTGGATCTACAGCATTAAATTTAAAGCGATCACGGTAAAGATAGTAATCGGCTTCAATGGACCAATTAAATAGAATCTGATCATCTTCAATGGCAACGGCTACTTGGTATACCTGCTCTACAGGTAAAAAACTATTACTCGAAGCAAAAAGGTTAGAGGTGGATTGCGGTTGCTCTGAATCGCCAATGAGATTGCTTTGTGCATGGGTCGTGAAACTAGCTAATACTAGCGACACAAAAAGCGGAAGAAAGAGCAATTGTTTCATCGGTGATTCCCTGAAAATATTAAAAACTGTCACAACTGTGATGCATGTCTACGGATTAGCAGGCCAATTGTATCCCTATTTGTACTGGGGCGATATTTTATGTCATCGGTTGACTGCGAACTGCTAATTGGGGAGCCAAATTTCTCAGCTATGTCACATATTTTAAACTTATTGCCATGCTATAGTTGTCTAAAGGAATTCACGTATTCAGTTCAGGAGATAATTTTTTGAGAAAATATATAATATTCACCATACTGCTAGTTATGGGCTGCCCTTTGTGGAGTGATGAATTAGCACTACAGGTCGACGAAGGCTCACTAATATTGGGCAAGGGCTATCTGCGGACTATGCCGCCGGGACAAAAAGTAACCGCAGGTTTTCTTACCGCGACCAATAATAGTAATGTCGATTGTCGTATTGTATCCGCAGAGTCACCTCTGACAGAAAGAATTGAGTTTCATGCACATCTGCATGCTGATGGAATGATGCAGATGCGGCCGATGAAAACTGTTTTGGTAGCGTCTGGCAAAACAGTCCGCTTTGAGCCCGGTGCGTTACATCTCATGTTTTTCAATATCAATACTCGGCTTGTGGATGGCCAAACAGTGCCTCTTCAACTTAACACGGACAATTGTGGCAGCCAGTCGCTGATCTTAGATATAAGGAGCGTACTGCGACCAATGATGGAGCATTCCTGATGGGTGTTTTCACCAAAATTAAGACGGGGTGGCAGCGTATGTTTAACAATGCTGGTGAGACGCTGTCAGAGGAGTATATTGGGAAAAATGCCCCGAAACGTCTACGTTATGGATTGTATTCTAGTGCCATAGTGCTGGTGCTGTTAGTTGTATTAGGTATTTATTGGAGTAATGAGCCAGCGCCATTTAGTGTGTATCAACCTTCAAATTCAGGACAGCCAGTGGTGGCGGGCGTTACTACCACGAACACGCTTATTGGTGTGGTAAATATATTGTTGGACAAACCTGGCGGTTACCTAAGCAATGATCTTATGCCGCCGGCAATTTGGCTAGATAATGTGCCGAACTGGGAGTATGGCGTGCTTATTCAGGTCAGAGATCTCAGTAAGGCCATGCGAGAGTCGTTCAGTCGCTCTCAATCTCAATCAACTGAGGATTATGATTTATCGTTGGCAGAGCCACGATTTAATGTCGACCATGTTCGTTGGGCCGCACCTTGGCCTGAGATTGAGTATGCTGAGGGTCGCAATCATCTCACAGGTTATGCCATGAGACTGGCCGATCGAGAAGTATTTGATGCTCAATTTTATGCCCGCGCTGATAATTTACGCTATTGGCTGGGTACGGTTGAAAAACGTCTTGGTAGCTTGTCGCAACGACTCTCTGCGAGTGTTGGCCAGCGACGAATTAATACCGACCTTGCCGGTGCTGCTGGCGCTAGTCAATCTACCGATTCACCTCAGGAAATTATCGTTAAAACGAGCTGGTTAAAAATTGATGATGTGTTTTATGAGGCACGAGGAACATCTTGGGCATTAGTACATTTTTTGAAAGCAATTGAAATTGATTTTCAAGACGTTCTTGAGAAGAAAAATGCGCGAGCGAGTGTTCAGCAAATCATTCGAGAGTTAGAGATGACACAGCACTCCATCTATTCGCCGATCATCGTCAACGGCAGAGGGTTTGGATTATTGGCTAACCACTCCTTGGTAATGGCGTCTTATATCAGTCGGGCCAATGCAGCTATTATTGATTTGCGTGAACTACTGTCAAAAGGCTAGCTCGACTATTTCGCAGGATAATGCGTAACGATGCCTTGTTGGGTCGCTAAAAAAAGCACATCAGCAGGCTTGAGCGCAAACAAACCATTGGTGACCACGCCGGTTATGTGATTGATTTTTTCTTCGAGTTCACGGGCAGATCCGATTGGATGCAGATGATGAACATCAAGTATAAGATTACCGTTATCTGTTACGACATTCTCACGCCACACCGGATCGCCGCCAAGTTTCACCAGTTCTCGTGCGACGTGGCTTCTTGACATTGGAATAACTTCTACGGGGAGAGGGAATTCCCCGAGATGACTTACCCACTTACTTTCATCGGCAATACAAACGAATTCGTTGGCTACTGCGGTAACAATTTTCTCTCGAGTCAGGGCTGCGCCGCCCCCTTTAATAAGTTCCAAGTGAGTATTAGCCTCATCGGCACCGTCGACATAAATAGTTACTTCTGAGACTGCATTCAATTCGTAAACTGTAATACCATGGCTTCGCAGTCGTTCTGCAGAACCTTCAGAGCTGGCGACAGTGGCTAGGAAAAGATGCTTATGTTTTGCAATTAGATCAATAAAACAGTTTGCGGTTGATCCGGTACCAATACCTACAATGCTGTCTGCATCAATTTTCTTTAAAACATAATCTACAGCTGCTTGAGCGACGGCCTGCTTCAATTGATTTTGATCCACGAATTACCTCTGCTTGCTCAATGAATTTGAATAACCTTTATTATACGATGATTCGCACAGAAAATCAGATTGATCGGTTTGGTACAGCTAGCAATTTTCCGAGAATTGGAACAAGAAACTGGCGTAAATAATGATATCAAACTACCATTGCCAACTAACCCATATCTGGATGACTCATGCCGCAGAAGTACGTAAAAAAAATCCTTGATGCCCGAATCTATGATTTAGCTCTTGAAACGCCGGTTGATAAAGCGCCGTTATTATCGCAGCGGCTGAAAAATCAGGTGTTACTTAAGCGAGAAGACTTACAACCGGTCTTTTCATTTAAGGTTCGCGGGGCCTATAACAAGCTGCGCCATCTGTCCAAAGAGCAACTGGCGGCGGGAGTGATTGCGGCTTCAGCGGGTAATCATGCGCAGGGATTAGCGTTGGCGGCGCAAAAGATGGGTGTCAGCGCAACTATTGTAATGCCCAAAACAACACCGAACATTAAAGTTGACGCAGTCCGTGGCTGGGGTGCTAACGTAGTTTTGTTTGGTGATAATTATGATACTGCTGCTGGTCATGCCAAGCAGTTATTGGAAGAGCGGGGGCTTACTTACATTCATCCGTTTGATGATCCGGATATTATTGCAGGACAAGGCACTGTTGGGATGGAAATACTGCGCCAGCTGCCGGGTGATTTAGATGCAATCTTTATTGCTGTGGGCGGCGGAGGACTTTGCGCGGGCGTTGCCGCTTATGTTAAGTATGTGCGCCCTAGCGTCAAAATTATCGCGGTTGAATCTGATGATGCGGCGTGTCTAGAGGCCGCGATGAAGGCTGGGAAACCAGTAAAACTTAAAGAGGTCGGAATCTTTGCTGATGGAACGGCGGTTGGCCAAATTGGCAACGAGACTTTTCGAATCCTCAAAGACTTAGTCGATGAAGTAATCACCGTGAGTACCGACGAGATCTGCGCAGCTATTAAAGATGTGTATAACGATACGCGAGCAATTTGTGAACCATCCGGTGCGATGGGTGCGGCCGGATTGAAAAAATATGTTGAGCAGCATGGGGTTGTGGGTCAAACCTTACTGGCGATTCAGTGTGGAGCCAATATTGATTTTGAT
>OJCW01000543.1_pt1 | contig 11748 bp, 9 predicted proteins | sample 1592461 | NCBI WGS metagenome assembly OJCW01 (sample SAMN05416884, study PRJEB24817) | seawater metagenome | isolation source: Sea water | place: Canada:Atlantic | collected 2013-11 | reverse complement strand
GAGTAGATCGTCGGCAGCGTCAGATGTGTATAAGAGACAGTATTAGCAGGAGGCCGATCTAGCCGAATGGGCTCTGCGAAGGGATTACTTAATTATCAAGGTTCATTTTGGATTCTAGAGCAGCTGAAGCGGATTTCACAATCAAAAATTAACTGCGTTTATATTGGATTAGGACATAATGCACACCATTACTTTGATGCCATTCCTTGGCTTGAACTAGCAAAATATGATTTTGTTACCTACTTATCGTTAAAGGTCAGAGTTATTATCAACCCTGATCCAGAATTAGGCTCCTTTGCTACGTTGCACAGTGTTATTAATGCAGTAGAAAGTGATAGTGATCTTTTTATTAGCCCTATCGATGTTCCCGTGTTAAATACTGATGAGCTTAATAAACTAGTTGAGACTAAAAATACGGTCGTATTTCCCTATATTCAAAAGCGAAGTGGACACCCGATAAAACTTACTGCAACATTTTGGCAGTCATTACTGGCATTAGATTTAACGGATAAGGATGCTCGATTAGACTTTCAAGTTAAAAAAATAGCGCATACAAATATTTCAAGAGTACCCGTTATGGATCCCGTAGTACTTAAAAATATCAATACACCAGTAGAATGGCAAGCTTATACCACAGAATAATATCGCTTGTGGTTGCCAAGTTTTTTTGACTTATTTCCCTTCTAGATAGGTTCCGTCAGCCATACTACCTCAGTACATAAAAACGATTATACTGCTCTTCGTTTTCTATACATAATGCTTTACCTACTGATATTTGAATAATGAGAATCATAATAACTTCCCAAAGATTTTTATAGCCTTATTAACTCAACTCTTTATCTCGATATTGTCGTATTACAAACCCAATAAAATAGAGTGATTTAAATGGCGATACATTTACCGTGAAAAAACACAGCCTAAGGGGTAAGATAAGTACTTCAATTATCGAATAAAGATCTTGATGTGTGGCTGTTCACTTATTCACTTAAACGCCTGAAGAGCAGATATTGTATTATCCCTGTTATAGTCAAATAACATAGGTTGCACTACACATACTTATCAGCAGGTTAAAGAGTACTAAACAATAAATGCAGTATATTGGTAAATACAAAATACTAAAAAAACTTGGCTCAGGTAGCTTTGGCTTTGTTTATTTAGCTGAAGACCCTAAATTGCATGTACAAGTTGCTATTAAGGTATTCAAAGTTAAAGATGCGGCTTTACTCAGTCAAGTTACATCGGCCGTTAACGATCCTGAAAGTGTACTAAGGCAACGCTTTATTGAGGAGGCTAAAACCCTTCGTGAACTAGCAACAACACCTAATATCGTTCAAATGTATGACTTTGACGAGCTTGAAGATGGCTCTCCCTATTATGTGATGCCTTTTATTCAACATACACTGGTGGATAAAATTGGTAAAGACGCCTTCACTCAAGGAACTTTATCTGAACTTCCTCATACGCAACACCCAAAACGAATAGCCGTCACACAAGCAGTTAACTATTTAAAACAACTGACACAAGCACTTTGTTATGTTCATAAACTCGGATTAGTTCACCGTGATATTAAACCTGCCAATATATTGATTAATGAACAAAACCAGGTGCAATTGAGTGATTTTGGTATCGCTAAGCTTCCCTTGAGTGAACACAGCCAAACTGGCTTTGGTATGGGCAGTAAAAATTATATGAGCCCTGAACAACAAGAAAGTGCTAAGCATGTTCAACCTGCTAGTGACATCTATAGTTTGGGAGTTTTAGCTTACCGTATGCTTACAGGTCAGTTACCTGTGGGACGCTTCCAAGATCCTATTGAATATGCACCTGAAATAGGCCAGCCATTAAATACGCTTATATTACGCGCACTATCACAAAATGTGGCGGAGCGCCCGGAAAATGGCGCTGCATTTCTAACGGCACTCAATCATGCAATATCCTCACAAGAAAATAATATTAACACTCATGATGAAGGCACCGAGGTTTGGAAGCCTGAAGGCAAAAATCAGATAAAACCTGAGTTAACACCGCTGAAGAATAAAATACTCTCTTTATTGAATAGCCAAGGTGAAATAAAAGCAACCGATTTCCCGTTATTGCAGGCTTTAGGAGATGTTAATCACCTAGACCGTTCAGGCTTAGATGCCTTTATCGAATATACCATTGAGCAGCAAAGTACTAATTCAAATGACTTAGCCTCGTTTGTCTTGTGGGTGATCACCGTAAATAAGCACTTTGATGCGGCGAAGCAAGCGTACACGACCACTGATATCAATATTTTACTGGAAGTTGGGCTAAGCACGACCAATAAAACAAAAGAGCAACTTAAAACACTACTGGAAACAAAACAACAAGAACAGCTTTTTGCAACGGATGATAAAAAAATAGGGCTTAGCCCTTGGGATTTATTAAAAGCACTATTGATAAATAGTCCTTTATTTAACAGCAAGCACTCGAAGCAATTATGGGGGGGATTGATCGTTACTCTTGCTGTTTTATTCATCTTACTTACCCAATACAGTAACCATTTAAATGAGATAAACCGTGATCAGCAAACATGGGATCAAGCTAAAAATAATCACAGCGTTGAAAGCTATAAGGCCTATATAAAAAAGCTTCCAGAAGGTGACTATCTTATTGAAGCTCAAAAAGCGTTAGCGGCTTTGTTAGCAAGGGAAGAAATACTAACGGCAAGTGAACTAGGTTTAAGACAACAACAAATTTTGAATGCTCAGCGGCAACTTAATAAGCACGGCTTTGAAGTTGAGTTGAGCGGTAAACTTGATAGCCGAACTCAAAGTGCCATTGAAGTATTTGAAAAAAAGGAAGGTTTACCTATAACAGGTGACGTTGATGAACTCTTATTAAAAAAATTGATATTAAACTATCAAGAAAAAGATAAGCAGCTATGGAATAAGAAGCAACAAGAACACTCGGTGTTGGGTTATCAAAAATATTTATCAGCTTTTCCTGAAGGTCTACATTCACATCAAGCTATGAAATTGATTAAACAGCTGACGGCTGAACAAAAGCATATCGAAAAACAAAAACGACAATTAGTAGAAAAGAAACGACAAACCATCATTGCACGTGCTATTTCTGACTTACGCAATAATTTACAACCCTTACCATCAGGAAAGTTTAGCATGGGGTGTAATCAAAATGCTCATTGTAAACCACGAGAAACTCCGCTTCATACGGTGTTTGTGCCTGCTTATAAAGTAATGAAAACGGAGGTGACTTTTGCGCTTTGGGATGCCTGTGTATTGAGTGGGGGGTGTAGTACACAAGCAAAAGATGAAGGGTGGGGGCGTGGAAATCGCCCTGTTATAGGCGTGAGCTATGTTGATATTGTTGAGCAGTTTATTCCGTGGATAAATACAATGACAGGGGAAGAGTTTTCTTTACCTTCAGAAGCGCAATGGGAGTATGCTGCAAGGGCAGGCAGCATTGAAAATTTTATATGGGGCAGTAATATTGACTGTCTAAAGGCAAGATTTAGTCAATTTAGTGGGGCTTGTGGGAATGAACGTAAAACCGCTTTAGTTAAAGTTTATCCGCCTAATAAATTTGGCTTATTTGATATGTATGGCAATGTTTGGGAGTGGACGCAAGATTGTTGGCACCATAATTATTCAGGGGCACCAAGCGATGCTAGTGCTTGGAGTACCGAGCATTGTGATACAGGGGTTATACGTGGCGGCTCATGGGTAAATCAAGCTGACTTTTTACGGACTAGTGTTAGAGGTCGTTATAACCGCTCAGCAAGATCTAATGCTAATGGTTTTCGACTCGTAATGAATATCAAAGAGAAAAAGTAGATGAAATTGGCTCTTAATTTGAGTGCGTTGATTCAAATTATTAATGAAGCAGCATAGTCGAATGTGCTTAATGAAATCAATTGATATAAGGTGATTGAGAAGTGACAAATATTGGAAAGACAAAATACTGATGAAAGTGCATGTTTTTGTTGCGACAACTCAAGGGTTAGTCGCCATACAAAATATAACGCCTATTGATGATGAGGATATCAGTTCCATTGTGTCAATTAATGGTACCTCTACTACAGCAAATATTAGTAGTGCCTACCATAGCTTTGTGAAAAAGGGCGCAGGGATCATTCAGCAAGATTTTGGCGTGTGTAGTTATCGTATCAATACAAGCCAACGTATTGATAACGGCAATAGCTGGCAACTGGGCTTTTATTTGGCTCATGTAGTCCACCAGCAAGGGCTGTTAGGTAATGGTGAAGTTAAGCCTGGCGATCAGGTGATTTGTGCTACAGGTGAAGTTAATACCACGAGCCGAGAAGTACATCGCGTAGCAGATGTGAACCTTAAACAACGCTTAGCGACAGAACAAATACAGCAATGGCAAAAACTGAATGTTAAAACGTCTTTTTTAGTGCCTGAACAAAATGCAAAAGACATTGATAAAGAGCTCTCAATAAGCACTGAGCTGATAAGTGATTTAGCGCACGCGCTTTCATTTTTATCTTTGCATGCCTCAATAAATACTAAAAAGCAGGTTAAGCAACAGCAAGCAAGCCAAAAATCAAATTCACAACAAATTGATTTAGCATATGAAAAATGGATTAAAAAACTCAAACCCAATTCTGTATTGATGAGCTTATTGGTTATTGTGTTTTTTATTTTTCTTATTAATATTATTCCGTTGTCTCCACATACCTCCCCGATAGAAAGGACTAATAATAGCAAATTAGCAGCACAGCAAACTTGGCAAGTTTTATTGTTAACTAAGCCTCAGTATGAAATTAATGAACAATTACAACCTGCCTATACAATGATAGAGAAAACTATCAGTGAACAACTTATTGCTGAAAATTTTGAAATAACCGATAAAGCCTTGTTAATGGGGACAAATAATCTTACCGAACAAGCTCTTATCAAGTTAAATAAAAATGATATAAACGTCGCTATTCGTTTTAACTTAGAGGTTAACAAGCTCAATGATCCATCACGGGATACATGGCGATATGAGTTATCTGCTAATTTCGTTGATGTAGCTTCAAGAAAGCAAATTGAAACGCATAACGAGTACGGTGAATTTTCTAACGATGATATCAATTGTAATCAACACTGTATGTCAAAGTGGTTTGCCAACAACGCGAGAAAATTAGCACAAGACATGGGGGCAATCCTTGTCGTTAAACTAAAGCATTTACCTCGCCGTTATCAATTTGAATTAGACTTCCAACATTTTTTAACCGATGAATTGCTCTTGATCGATGAGCACTTAACAGCGCTCAATGGTTTTGTATCTGCTCATTTGCTAGATGATACTGTTGCTGAAAATGCATCATTACATCAAGTGAGTAGTCGAAAGTATGGTTATGTCTCATATATTCCATTGAATGAACTTGAGCTAGAGTTATATAAAAGCTTTGAACGTTTAGGCATTGAGGTAAATAAAGCCAGTGGAAATGTTAAAACATTAGCTTTTATACGTAAGCACTCACCTTATTATTTTTATTATTTTTTTATCGGCGCTCTTGTCTTTTTTCTTTTCATTTCAGCTTACCTAACAAAACTAAAGCGTAAGCATACTACTGAGTTAGCTAGACTTGCTAGTGGGTGGCATGCCGAAGGTTGGTTAGCGTACTATGATGATCTCTCATCCAACCCTTTTTTTAGGCGCCAAGAATGGCAAGCACAACAAAGTGTTTTTATGAACAATGTTCAATTGTCGAAAAGTTTATCTGATGAAGCGTTGCAATATGCCGAGTTAGAAGAGTATGACAAGGCTCACTCGGCTATTGAAAATGCATTAAAATTGAATGTAGATAATGCTGATGCGAAAAATTTAAAAGTGAAAACAGCTAGTTTTATTAAAGGTCATGAACAATTATTATCAGGCAAGTCAATGGTTTCTTCTCAACCAGAGCAAGCAATAAAGCTGTTGTTGGAAGCTAAAAGTTTAAACTCAAACTTAAAAGGAAGTGTGAATGAACCTTTGGTGGAAGCTTCTCTTCGGCTAGTGCTAAAAGCCTTTAAACATAAAGATTATTATCAAGCGTATAGCTTAATAGATAAGTATATTCATCAACCATCATCAATTAGTATAGACAGTAGCAAGCGACAAAAACTTATCGAAATTCGCAATAATATAGAACAATATATTCAACCGATGAAAGGTGGTGTTGTTGGTCAGCAGGCTTTGGACAATTGTTTTTTCTATACGGCCTCAACATTGGAACTAGGGCGTAATGTAAATGATCCAGCTCAGTCATTTTCTATTGGCTATAAAAATATTTCACGAGCAGGTAAACAATGTAGATTTACACGTAAAAATAATGAGTTCTATATTGAAGATCAAGAAAGTACCAATGGCAGCTTTTTAAACAATACAAAGCTAGTTACACCGAAAAAAATTAATGCTAATAAATCTTCTCACTTAACGCTTGGTGGTCGCTCTAATGTTGACAACATGGATATTTGCCAACTAGAACTAAATGTTTTATCAAAAAAATCACCTACGTTAATAATGCAATTGAAGAAAGGTATTGTTCAGTTTGTGGATCGCAATGAATATAAAGTTGCCTGGGCATCAATGGATACTGATTTAATTTCTCGTTGGATCTTGATGGGAGAAGAGGTCTCGTTAAACAGCAATAATGGCCACATTGAGCTTGGTAATGATCAAGCGCAACAGGAAGTCATTGCGTATTTAGTTTATCAGAATGGTTTCTATATAAGGCCCAAGCAATTGATTAAAAATAACGATCTCCTGTTGATTAATGGGCAGGTGGTGTATGAAAAAATGCCAATCAATGAAGGCGCTATTATTAGCCTCAATGGCCTTAACTTTAGTTTGACCTCTTTAACTAATTAATGGTTATTTTCCTCTCTGGCATGTTTTATCTTTTAGTCGTAGCGTACGAATAATTTAGTTTTTAGTTGATGGCATGCTGTTGTTTTATCTTAGGTAGTGAGTAAAAAAATGGATGAAAATATCGGAGATTTAATGAAGTACTTTGCATACGGCTCAAATATGTCGCTGTTAAGGCTTCAAGAGCGAGTACCAAGCGCTAAAAAGCTTGAAGTTGTTACGCTCAAAAATCATCAATTACGCTTTCATATGAGCAGTACTGATGGTTCGGGGAAATGTGACGCTTTTCAAACAAATAATTGTGAAGATAAAGTGGTTGGCGTTCTTTTTGAAATAAATAAAAGTGAGAAAATTATTTTAGACCAAGCGGAAAGTTTAGGCGTTGGCTACGATGAAAAATGTGTTTTTGTTCAAAATAAAACAGGCGAAATTTTTGAGGCATTAATCTACTTTGCTCTTAAAATTGACACTTCATTAAAGCCTTACTCTTGGTACCTTAATCATGTAGTTATTGGAGCAAAGGAAACTAACTTGCAAACTGATTATCTTGCGCTAATTGAGTCAGTTGAGTGCGTTGAAGATCCAGATAAAATTCGAGAGGCAAAGGAGCTTGCAATGTACAATAAGCAGGTAGTTTAAGTCGATATAAAAGAACAGTTGGTTGCGCTATGTTGATGGTGCACTTTTTAATCGAATAAACTCGGCTTTCATTAGAGCTTTATCTCCCATCAAGGCGATTGCTTTCCTAGTCGGGCATAATAGCTCGGCGTTAATTGTGAGCTGCCCAATATGCTGATGAGTAAACTTGCTCTGATTAGTTTTATAAATAGCGAGCATAGCGCTAAAAATATCAACATTCCATTTGTCTTTATATCGGCTTCCTATACTCCATAGGGTTTCTTTGGGTTCGTGAGAGATTAAACATTTTGCTGTTTCTTTAGCGACTTTTTTGAATTCCTTTTTGTTTTTTTCGGCCGAAGCTAATGAGTTAGAACTATCATCTGAATGAGTTTTTCTCCTAGTACTTCCTTGAGGTTTAGGTGGTAATCCTGAGGCTTTAGCAACTCTATAGTGAGGGCTTTTAAGCCTGAAAAACTCTGCTTTCATCTCTGGCTCTTCGCCCATCAAGGCAATTATTTTTCTGGTTGGGCATAACAGCTCAGCGTTAATCATAAGCTGCCCAATATGCTGATTAGTAAATTCACTCAGATTACTTTGGTAAATGGCGAGCATGGCACTAAAGACATCAACATTCCATTTGTCTTTATATCGGCTTGCTATGTTCCAGAGGGTTTCTTTAGGTTCGTGAATAATTAAACATTTTGCTGTTGTCTTAGCCGCATTTATGAGTGATTTTTTGTCTACTTCAGTAATGGTGAGCGTATTGGAAATATCAACAGAGTGAGTTTTCCTCCATGCATTTTTGTTCAACACATACACTAATATTGAAGCTTTACCAATAATATAATGAGGACTCTTAAGTCTTAACATGTGACTATTGATACGTTGGTATTCTAAGGCCGTTTCGGCATTTTGATTCACTAAGGTGAACATCAACTGGCTTTTTTGATGCACTTCTACAATGTTAAGTTTTACTGATAAAGGCTGGCGGGCTGAGCTTTCTATTTCATGAAGGCTAATATAATCTATTTTTGCATGAGAAATCAGAGGGAACACTAACAGACAAAGTAAGGCCGATATAATCATTGTACGGATTGTCATTAATTACCCAAAAGCAATAGTCTCGATGGCGTTACATTATCATTTAATTTAGTGCTTTTTAATCTTTTATTTTAAATAAATCTGGATGAAATGGTCGCTTAAACTCTTTGAATACCCTTTTTTCTGTTTCTGCTCTAACCTATAACTTAAACGGTTATCTCACCGTAACTAGTTTATGTAATTAACGATAAAAATCAGCGATATTATGTTAAATTTCACGCTATAATTGGAGAAGATTGATTAAATTAGTAGACGATAGTCGGTATGAGTATTACTTTCTGCGGATATTATGTGAATATTGAAAAAACCTAATGTATAATCGCCGCATTATCATTAATCACTTTCCCACATAGATCGGGAATATTATAAATTTAAAAGGTAGTACAACGTATGTTTTCACAATTAAAACAACTACCGGCAGATCCTATTTTAGGTTTGTCTGTGAAGTTTAAAGCGGATCTTAACCCTAATAAAATTGATCTTGGCGCAGGTATTTATAAAGATGAATTAGGCATTACTCCCGTTTTGGCTTGTGTTAAAACAGCTGAACAATTTCGTGTTGATAATGAAGGTAGCAAAGCTTATATAAGCTCAGCTGGTTCAGCATTATTTAATAGTAAAATGACTGAGCTTATTTTAGGTGAGCATAAAGTTATTACCGAAAAGCGTATAAAAACGGTTTCTACACCGGGTGGAACAGGCGCTTTACGTGTTGCTGGCGAATTTATTAAAAAATGTACGCCGGGTGCTACCATTTGGGTGAGCAATCCTACTTGGGCAAATCACAAAGGTGTTTTTGAAGCAGCAGGACTAATTGTTAAAACTTACCCTTACTACGATTATGAAAATAACTGTTTAGATTTTGCTGCAATGCTTGAAGCGTTTAAACAAATCCCTAAAGAAGACGCTGTGTTATTACATGCGTGTTGTCACAACCCAAGTGGTATGGATTTAAACAAAGAACAATGGCAAGAAATTGCTGAAGTATCGAAGCAAGTTGGTTTTATGCCTGTTGTCGATATGGCTTATCAAGGTTTTGGTACCGATTTAGATAGTGACGCTTATGGCCTTCGCCTTATGGCTGATACGGTTGAGCAAATGATTATATGTAGCTCATGTTCTAAGAACTTTGGTTTATATCGTGAACGTATTGGCGCATGTTCAATTATTGGTCGTAGTGCAATTGCAGCAGATATTATTAATTCTGTATTACTTTCTGTGGTAAGGGTTGCTTACTCTATGCCGCCAGCACATGGAGCAGCGATTGTAGAGACCATTTTAAGTTCAGACGAGTTAACTACACAATGGCACGGTGAATTAGCAGATATGCGTGTCCGTATTAGTGATATGCGTCAATTGCTTGTTAATAAATTGGCTGAAAATGGCGTTACTCGTGACTTCAGCTTTATTACAAGGCAAAACGGTATGTTCTCTTTCTTAGGTATTAAGCCTGAGCAAGTACAACAACTACAAGACGAATACAGTATTTATATTGTTGGTTCTAGCCGTATCAGTCTTGCAGGTATTTCTAATGACAATGTAGATTACTTAGCGCAATCTATTGCTAAAGTACTTTAATAAACTCATGGTTTAGTCAGTGTAAAAACTGAATAAAAAGCCCGTTTTACAGTGATGTAAACGGGCTTTTTGATATTTACGATGTTAGATAAAAGCTGTGATTAAAGGATTTTCTCAGCAGTCAAAATAATACCATCAGTGTCGGCATATAAATAACTACCTTGGGTGAAATTAACGCCACCAAATGACAGCGGTAGTTCTCTTTCGCCAGAAGTCACAGGGATAGACTTTCTAGGGCAAGTATCAAGCGCATATAGCGCGACAGGTATATCTTTTATTTGAAATGTGTCTCGGATATAGCCATTGACTACAATGCCGGCATAATTGTTTTTATGCGCAAATTTCATTAGGTTTTCGCCAACAACAGCAAAGTATTCTTGGTCTACATCAACAACTACTATTTTGCCGTGACCTTCTTCATCTCGAAGTAATGCAACTAAATCGGCATTATTTTTATTAAGCTTTATTGTGATAATTTCGCCTTGGCAGCTGTCTGCTCCGCCATAATTTTTATAGCCAGCGCCTAATACTTGAACCTTTTCACTGTATTCATCGCAGAGATCAGCGGTAAAAACTGTCATAAACCTTTCCTGTTCTATTTAATATGCCAGTATTCTAACATCAAAGGAGCCTTTTCTTCCAAAAATTGATATTATATTTTCATGAAAATTTAATAGTCAAATATAGATATCAGGCGTTAAAACATATGAAGGTAGTAACAGGTGTTGTGGGTAATGATATCCACGTGGTAGCTAACCGATTAATCGATCTTTCTCTGCAGGCGAGAGGTTATGAAGTCTTTAATCTTGGCGTTAATACGTATTTAGAAGAGTTTTTTGATGCGGTGATTGAAACCGGCGCAGACGTACTTTTAATCTCATCTCTTAATGGTGAAGCTGAGGGTTGGGGTCGAGAGGTTCCACGATTAAAAGCTAAGTATAAAAAGTTAGATGACGTCATTATGATGATTGGTGGCAATTTAGTTGTTGGTACTGGCAACGCAGAAGATATTATACCGCGCTACAAAGGTTATGGGTTTGATATCGTTTGTCATCAGGTAGATTTAAATACAGGCTTGGACTCATTAGAAGAGTTGCTTAAAGAGAGAAACTTAAAATGAGTTTACTGCAAGAAGAAAGAGAAATAATTGTCAATAATGAATACGTTGATACCTTTGACTTTGCGGAAGTGAAAGAGTTTGTTACCAACGCGAACAAAGAGCTGTTTATTTCGCATCATTTTAAAAATAAAGCCAAAAACAAGATGCTTGTTCAGCCTCGCGGTGGTTTTCCAACCTATGAAAAGCAATTTGCCTTAAGCGAATATTTTGTTAAAGCCAATGTTGACGTATTGCCACTAACGGTTGATTCAAATACGCGTTTAAATGATTACGCTACCGCAAAAAAGATGCTGCGATTAAGTGAAGAAAATGATGTCGATATGCTAAATGGTTATCCTTTAGTGAACCATGGTTATAGAACGACACGTAAGATGATCACGCATTTCAATAAACCGGTAAGTTTACGTCACGGAACACCTGATGCACGGTTATTGCTGTCTCTTATACACATCTGACGCTGCCGACGATCTACTCTGTGTAGA